>OHEC01000087.1_pt1 | contig 66260 bp, 80 predicted proteins | sample 1567141 | NCBI WGS metagenome assembly OHEC01 (sample SAMEA3879567, study PRJEB24766) | human gut metagenome | biome: human-associated habitat; feature: feces | place: USA | collected 1985/1987 | reverse complement strand
AACCCGTAGAGCCATTATCAAGCAGTCTCACCTTATTCGTAGTACCCAAGAGTAATCTCCACAAACCGCACGAAAAAGGCTGAATTGCGCCTCGAAAAGCACCAATTCAGCCTCTATACTGTTTAAATGTAACGTTTATGTAAAAGAAGTCCCCATTTATACCGTTTAAAAGTAATATAAATGTCATCCAATGTAAACCAAATCACACGATTCGATTTGGTTTGTGTTTTACCCTTAAATCATCGTCAATTCCTTTATTCATCGGCTTTTCAGCCACATTGCCACCTCTCATAATTTACATACAAAGTGATTTATCCCCCGTAAATAGTCACACCTAATTTTTTCAAATTACGGGCACTTTCTTTTACTCCTTCTTTATGACCTTTTGCCAATCCTTTATTCAACCCCTCTTCAATACCTTCGGCTCTACCTTCAGCTCTACCCTCAGCTCTGCCCTCGGCTTTGCCTTCAGCTCTTCCTTCTTCACGTTCGGTATTGATATTGTCACGAAGGATTACAATATTATCCAAGTGGCGGTAATACGCAGTAAGCTCATCCTTGGTCATGCTGTCCAGTTTCAACCTCTCACGGGCCTCTTCCAGACCGGGAGCTGTAGCTGTAGAAGGTATCTCCCCGGTATTCAAATAATAAATCCATTCTTCCAAAGGACTCCTGGCTACCTGATTGAAATCGTTTACTTTCAGGATATAATATTCGGGATATAACTGGCTCACCGCATCCACCTTGAATGTCTGCTTTTGGAAAGGGGTGAGTTCAAGAAGGTCATTGGTGTGGATACCTCTGAACTCCGTCTTTCCATGATAAACGAAATCGGTTCCATGTCCCAGAGAGAAATAGACGATATTAACGCTATAGACCTTGCGGACCTTGTCATAGCTTTCCCCTCTATTGATATACTCGGTCACCAATTTGGAAGTGCCGAACAGCATACGCTGGAAGTAGGCGTATTCATTATTGTTCTGTACCTCTATCAATACCAGCTCACCTTTGGAATTCTCGGCAAGCATGTCGACACGGTTATACTTGTCATACTCGTCCTCCTGATTGCTTTCGCTCTCAAGAAGCCGCCGGATAATGATCTTTTCACCCAATAACGTAGTGAGCAGACCTTCCAGTACACTGAAATTAGCCTTGTTCCTGAGCAGGCGTTTCATCGCCCAGTCAAAACGGATTATCTGATTTTCGTTGCTATTTGTCATTATTTAATATATTGATTCTTACAAAGATAGGCAAAATACTTTAGATTACAAAAGAATGCAGGGAGATAATATAATCTTCATAAGCGACAGGTATACTGTTTTCTTCACTGCGTCTTGAAATTTTGTTTCTGCTTATCTTTTGCCGCACATTCCGGACAAAGCCCTTTCAGTACATAATTGATGCTGTTCAGCGTAAATCCTTCTGGTACTTGTACTACCGGTGTAGGGATATTCTGGAAGCAGAATGTCTTGTTGCAACTCTCGCAATGAAAATGAGTGTGCAGGTCGTTGACTTCGCAAGAGCAGCTTGCACTGCATACCGCATATTTAAAAGAACCTGTCCCGTCATCGATGCTGTGTATCAGGTGGTGAGAAAGGAAAAGGGTGATGGTGCGGAAGATAGAGGATTTATCAACCGTATCCAGCATATTTTCCAAATCGAGTAAAGAGACGGAGCGTCCTGCCTTGAGCATGGCCTGCAATACTAATATGCGTATGGCGGTGGGCTGTATCTCTCTCTTTGCCAACAAGGCTAAATAATCCTTTTCTTTCATATGCTTTTCCCTTTCTATTTTATCAGTTTCTGTACGCGGATGGCATTTACTATGGCGATAAGAGCCACGCCGACATCTGCAAAGACAGCTTCCCACAGGGTAGCTAGTCCGCCGGCACCTAAAGCCAGTACCAATAGTTTAACTCCGAAAGCCAGCGAAATGTTCTGCCATACAATCCGGCGTGTCTGCTTGCCGGCACAAATGGCTGTAGCTACTTTTGAGGGCTGGTCGGTTTGTATTACGACATCGGCAGTCTCGATGGCGGCGTCGCTGCCCAGTCCGCCCATTGCGATACCTACATGGCTGAGGGCAAGGACGGGAGCGTCGTTGATGCCGTCGCCTACAAAGGCTATCCGGTTGGCAGTGTTTCGTTTCAGTTCCTCTATGTGCTCTACTTTACCGTCGGGCAGCAGGTCGCCATACGCTCGCGCCACCCCTAACTTCTCTGCAAAGTTAGTGACAATTGCCTGCTTGTCTCCCGATAATATCTGAATATTATTGATATTTAAAGCTTTCAGCTCTTCTATGGCTGTACAGGCATCGTCTTTCAGTGTATCGGATAGCAGCAGATAACCTGCGTAGGCTGAACCTATGGCGCAGACTACCACCGTATCGGCAATTTCGGATAATTCCTGCGGGTATTCCACCTTATATTCGGACAATAAGCGGGTGTTTCCTGCCAAGACACGCTGTCCGTCTATCCTTGCTTCGAGTCCGCGGCCTGCAATTTCTGTAACTTCTGTTGCCGGAGACAAGAGTGTATGCCTTTGCTTTGCATACCCGGTGATAGCTTTGGCTATGGGGTGTGTACTGTTTTGTTCCGCAGAAGCTATGACTTGAAGCAGCTTCTCTTCGGATATGCCTTGCGGGGTATGGCAAGACTGTACTTCAAACGTTCCTTTGGTCAGCGTGCCCGTCTTGTCGAAGACCACCGTATTGATTCTGGCAATGGCATCTAAGTAATTGCCGCCTTTAAACAGTATTCCCAGACGGGATGCGGCACCGATGCCGCCGAAATATCCCAAAGGAATGCTTACTACCAGGGCGCAGGGGCATGAGATAACCAGAAATACAAGTGCCCGATATATCCAGTCGTTAAAGATAAACGAAAATTGCGCGTTTGCCAGTGAATAGAGGAAAGGGAGCAGCACGATCAATGCCGCCAGTCCGGTTACAATCGGCGTATAGACGCGGGCAAACTTGCGTATGAATAGTTCGGCCGGTGCTTTACGTTCGGACGCATTCTGTACCAGTTCCAGTATACGTGAGAGCGCGCTCTTCTCAAAAGGCCGTGTTACTTCCACCCTGATAACCTTATCCGTGGAAATCATTCCGGCAAGGACTTCCCCGCCTTTACGGATGGTGCGCGGTATGCTTTCGCCTGTGAGTGCGGAAGTGTTGAAGGCGGCAGCTTCATCCAGCATTTTTCCATCCAGCGGAACACGTTCTCCGGTTTTTACTTCGATGATGTCGCCTATCTGTACGTGGCGGGGAGATGTGACAACGGCCTCATTGCCTTTGATGACCGTTGCCGTTTCCGGACGTACGTCAATCAGTGCGCTGATATTTCGCTTTGCCTTGCTCACCGCCCTTTCCTGAAATAGCTCTCCCAGTGAGTAGAACAGCATTACGGCTACGCCTTCCGGATACTCCTTGATATAGAAAGCTCCTAATGTAGCGATGGACATCAGTGTGAATTCACTGAAAATGTCCTTTTGCAGGATGCTTTCCCATGCCTCTTTCAGTACGGGCAGGCCTACAGGCAGGTATGCCGCCAGGTACCAGGCAAACATAACAGTGTCATCTGCGAAGAATCTCATACCTGTAGCTTTCAGGATGATTCCGCTGAAAAGTAGGGTGGCCGAAAGCAGGATTCTCCCGTATTCCTTTAAGAAACCGGTGTGTTCCGGTTGTTTGTCTGGCTGTGCGTTACCGTGTGCACAACAACATGTACAATTATTATTTCCCATATTATCTCTTGTTTTTGATGCAAAGGTAGATAATAGGGAATGCAACCAGGTTGCAAAGTCGCTCTGTTGCGGGCAATGCTCAGATTTCCAGCATCTTTTTTTCTCTTTCCAAATCTTTTTCGTTGAACAAAGGAGAAGGAACGGAGCAGGTTTTGATATAATCGCCCGGCTGGCAGGTATAGTTATAATAAGGTATCTGTTCTTCCGTCAGCTCTTCTTTGGGGATGATAGTGCCTTTCAGTTCCAAAAAGTCGTCCATGCCGGTGCTGTCGGAGTGTTTGATAAATAGTATTCTTCGGGCTATCGGGTTGCGGTTGTAGTCGAGACAGAGGTAAAGCCCTTTGAGCATATGCGGAAAATCGTACATAGGCAGTTGCAGGTAGATTGTGAACAGTGCCATTTGCGGTGACTCCCGTTCATTGAATATGATGTAGGAGTTCTGGTGGTTGCTGAAAATACCTGTTCCGAAATGGGTGGTATTGTAGGCGCTCATGTGTACGACTTTCACATAGCCGTTGTTTTCGGATGTTGTGATAAGATAAGGCTCTACTTTCAGGGCATTGGTCGAAGAGGAAAGGCTGTAACTGATGTATATGCCGCTGTAGTTATATGCGTCTTGTACGGAACGGAGCATCTCTTCCGACAACATGTCCAGAAACGGATTCTCTTTCTGTCCGGTGGCAACCGCAGGCTCCAGTGCATACAACTGTTCTTTTAACTCTTTCAGATTACCGAGAAGGCGTTTTTTCGATACATTGTTCACTTGCGACAGGGCGTAGTCCAATGCTTCTTCTTCATTACTCCCTTTTTTAATGCACCCGATATAGGTAGGCAATACGCTTGAGTAGAGCGAGGACAGTACACTTGCCGCCATATTGGTATGGTCGGCTATCTCTTTCATCTTTACACCTTTGTTGCGCAGGTATTCAATGCGTCTGTATATTTCAGGCAGTTCGTTCATGTCGTTGTGATATAATGGCTCTTTATTCAAAATGTCTGCAAAGAAAGCCGTGGGATGTTATGCTTTCATTACATTAATATTGCATTAATGTTACATTATAAAATGTTGATTTCATGAATATTATTAATAATGGGAATTCATTTTTGCTGTTAAAATACCGCCTTACTTTTGCTGCCGGAATCAAAAACAAGATAGATGTCATGAATGCGATAATCGGTAAAAAAGAACTCACAGTTTCCAATAAGAATTTATCTGATGCCTTATTCATTCTTTGGGCGGGTGGAGCTGCTTTGCTCTCTTATTCTTTGGTGTATGCATTGCGTAAACCATTTACAGCGGCTACGTTTGACGGACTCGATTTTTTCGGTATGGACTATAAGACTGCAACCAGTATTGTACAGATATCCGGCTATTTTATTTCCAAACTGATAGGTATCAAGGTCATTTCCGAGTTGAAGAAGGAAAACCGCTTGAAGTTCATTATCCTGTCAGTGGCGGTTGCCGAACTTTCCCTTGTACTTTTCGGAGCGCTTCCGCAACCGTTCAATGTATTTGCCCTGTTTTTCAACGGGCTTTCCTTAGGGTGTATGTGGGGAGTGATTTTCAGTTTTCTGGAAGGGCGTCGTGTTACGGATTTACTGGCAAGTCTTATGGGGTTGAGCATCGCTATCAGTTCGGGGACCGCAAAGTCGATTGGACTTTTTGTGATGGATAATTTGCATATCAGTGAATTCTGGATGCCCGCTTTCATCGGTGCGTTTGCTTTTCCGCTGTTGTCGTTTCTGGGATGGCTGATGACACGGATGCCGCAACCCACGCAAGCAGATAAAGAACTGCGTACGGAAAGGGTTGCCCTGGACAGTAAGGCACGTTTAAGCCTGTTCAAGAACTTTATGCCTGTGCTGGTAATGTTGTTCTTTGCCAATCTGTTCGTTACGGTATTGCAGGATATCAAGGAAGATTTTCTGGTGAAGATACTCGATGTCGATGCGGCGGGACTCTCGTCATGGGCGTTTGCCAAGGTGGATGCAACGGTTACATTGATAATTCTGTGTATGTTCGGGCTGATGTCCGCAGTACGGAGCAACATAAAGGTGTTGTGTATGCTGTTGGGGCTGGTCACTTGCGGTACGGCTACGTTGAGTTTTCTGGCTTTCAATTATTCTGCCTTGCAATTGCAGCCCATGACATGGCTGTTCCTTCAAAGCTTGTCGCTCTACACGGTCTACCTTAGTTTCCAGACACTCTTTTTCGAGCGTTTCATCGCTTGTTTCAAGATAAAAGGGAATGTGGGCTTTTTCATTATTACACTGGATTTCATCGGTTATACGGGTACAGTGGTGGTGCTGATATTCAAGGAGTTCTTTAATCCTGCTGTCAACTGGCTGGACTTTTACAATCTGATGTCCGGTTATGTGGGTATAGCATGCAGTGTAGCTTTTATAGGTTCGGCAGTTTATCTGATACAGCGTTATCGTCGTGAGAAATATGCGGAAGTTTCCGGTGAAGAATTCGATACTCCCCACCCGGCGGGTGGTTTATCCGGTAAGCGTGTTGCATTGGAACTTCTTCCGGATATGGCAAAATAAGCGGATAGGGAAATAACTCAAAGATATAAATTATGAAGAAAATTGAATGTATTATTATGGATTGGGCAGGTACGGCAGTCGATTACGGCTGTTTCGCTCCGGTTGCCGCTTTCATTGAGAGTTTTAATGCGATAGGCACTCCGGTAACGGCTGCTGAAACGCGTGCCCACATGGGACTGACCAAAGTAGAGGAAATACGCGCCTTGTTCAATATAGACCGCGTAAGAAACGAGTTTCAGGAGAAATACGGACGCCCGTATGCCGAGGAAGATATATTGGCGCGCTATGCAGACTTTCAGCGTGTGTTGTTTGCCTCTCTGGAAGATTATACAACACCTATTCCCGGTGTGGTTGAAACGATATCGGGATTGCGTGCGCAAGGAATTAAGATAGGCTCCACTACCGGCTATACCCGTGCGATGATGGATGTAGTGTTGCCGGCTGCCGCAGCCCGCGGATATGTGGTTGATAATTGTGTCACGCCCGACGGACTTCCCGCAGGACGGCCTGCTCCTTATATGATTTATAAGAATATGACGGAACTTGCCGTTCCTTCGGTGGACTGTGTTGTGAAGGTAGGCGACACGATTGCCGACATCAAAGAAGGAGTGAATGCCAAAGTGTGGACGGTGGGCGTAGTGCTTGGCAGTAACGAACTGGGTCTTACCCTGGATGAAGTGAATGCTTTGCCTGCTACCGAACTGGAGCTCCGCAAACAGGATGTCCGCAACCGTATGCTGGCTGCCGGAGCCCATTACACAGTAGACTCCATTGAAGAACTTCCTGCCGTAATAGATAATATTAATAACTTTAAACTATCAAGAATATGAAACCTTACATTTTATTGACTCCCGGACCTCTTACTACTTCCGAAACCGTAAAAGAAGCCATGCTCACCGATTGGTGTACATGGGATGCGGATTATAATGTGCATATCGTAGAGGAAATACGCAAATCCCTCGTTGCACTCGCTACAAAGCAACCCGATGAATATACTTCCGTTCTTCTGCAAGGCAGTGGAACCTATTGTGTGGAAGCCGTTATAGGAAGTACCGTTAAGCCGGGTGACAAACTGCTGATTTTGAGCAATGGAGCTTATGGTGACCGTATGGGAAATATCGCTGAGTATCACGGTATCAACTATGATATGCTGGCCTTTGACGAAACGGAGCAGGTGTCCGTCAGCTATGTAGACGATTATCTGGCACATAATGCGGAGATTACGCATGTATCGGTGGTACATTGCGAAACCACTACCGGCGTGCTGAACCCGTTGAAGGAGATAGCCCACATCGTAAAGATGCACGGAAAGAAGCTGATTGTAGATGCTATGAGCAGCTTTGGCGGAGTGCCTTTGGATGTAGAGGAACTGGGTATTGATTTTCTTATCAGCAGCGCCAATAAATGTATCCAGGGTGTACCGGGATTCGGTTTTATCATCGCCCGCAAGTCGGAACTGATGCGCTGCAAGGGTGTTTCCAAATCCCTTTCGCTCGATATTTACGATCAGTGGGAAACGATGGAAAAAGGACATGGAAAGTGGCGTTTCACATCGCCTACCCATGTGGTGAGAGCCTTTAAACAGGCTATGGATGAATTGGCTGAAGAAGGAGGGGTAGAGGCACGTCATCAAAGATACTGTAAAAATCATGAGGTATTGGTAGAAGGTATGCGCTCACTTGGCTTCAAGACTCTGTTGCCTGACGCTATACAGTCTCCCGTCATAACTTCTTTCCTTTATCCGAATGCGGATTTTGATTTTAAATCGTTCTATGCACAGCTCAAGGAAAGGGGATTCGTGATTTATCCCGGCAAGATTTCGCAGGCGGACACATTCCGTATTGGCAATATCGGAGATGTGTATCCGGAGGATTTCAGCAAGTTGATAGAGGTAATCAAAGAATGTAAGTATTGATGAACGTTTCGGGAAAACTATGGTTTCTCGGACATATATTGAGGTACTCTAAGTCATATTCTCAGAGTACCTCAGTTGTATCCTCAGGGTATCCCGATTGTACCTTCAAGGTACTTCAGCCGTACACTTAGGCATTCCCCTGCCCGGAAAACGTTGTGGGGTACAACAATTATCGGGGGAGAATCGTTGTAGACGTAAGAAAAAATTATATCTTTGTTCGTGGTGTCAGGTATTCATGAAGATGTTGAACCCGATTACGAACTTAAATGTATCTTTATGAAACGATTCTTCCTTTTTGCTGCCGCGGCTGTGTGCATGGTGCTTGCGGGATGTAACGGGCAGCAAGGTCATACCCCGTCTTCTGTTGCGCAGGTATCGGAACCTGTCGATACTGTTGTGCCTGTAGTGGAAGTGCCTTTCAGAGAGAAATTGCTGATGGCAGCCGATGTGACGCTTACCAAAGATTTGCTTTACGATACATATACGCTGGAAGATACCTATCCGTACAAGGATACCGTGCGTTCTTTCAAATGGGATGTAATCCGCAATTGTCTGGCTTATATAGAGAATATGCAGCGGGACAGTGTGAAGTGGGTGGTATTGCAGAATTATAAGAATCTGAATCGGGAAGCCCCTTTGGTGCGTAAGTTCGTGCGTAATGCCTATCGCCGTGTGGCGGATACGCTTGGGGTGGAGCGTTATCAGTCCGTTCCCTTGTATTTGCCGGGAGATACGTTGGTGCCCGAACGTTATGGCAGGGATGGGACGTTGGCTTACCTGCTGGGTGAGGAAGGCGGTTTCAGCCGTATTCTTCCTATTACGCTGGAGGATGAGTGGCTGGTTCCCCGCCGTTATTTGAAGCTGCTGGCGGACAGCACTGTCTTTAATCATGTTATTTTCGTAGACCGTCTTGACCAGAATATCGCTACGTTGGAGCGCATGGATAAAGGTGAATGGAAAATCCGCAGCATGAATCCCGCAACGACAGGACGGCATGCACCGCCTTATGCACAGGAAACGCCGCTGGGCATGTATTTACTGCAACAGAAGAAATCGCGCATGGTCTTTCTGAAAGACGGCTCTGCGGCAACGGGCGGATATGCGCCTTATGCCAGCCGTTTTACCAACGGAGCTTATATTCATGGAGTACCGGTGAATGTTCCGCGCACAGCTATGATTGAGTATAGCTGGTCGCTGGGTACTACGCCGCGTTCGCACATGTGTGTGCGAAATGCTACTTCACATGCTAAGTTTGTATTTGACTGGGCGCCGACGGAGCGTTCTTTAGTAGTTGTTATCGAATGATTACTTTCTTTTTAACTATCTGTATGATAGTCGTATGGGTGGAAAGTGCTAACTTTGCCGCCGGTATTTTTCAGGTCGGATAGTTATGTTGAGATTTTGCCTCTCTTTTTTATTTATGTTTTTTCCCTGTTTCCTGTTTTTGGGAAACAGACCTGCTACCTGCATGACGGATAAGCCGGATGTTTCGTTGGCGGCAGAATCGGCAGCATGTGCCGATTTGTATCGTTCCATGCACTTGGAAGGGGTAGTGAGTTGGAAAGCTTTCCGCCAGGCAGTAACGGGCTATCATAAAATAGCAGGCCGTAAACGGGATGTACTGACTCTGATTGATTTTTCACGTCCTTCTACCGAGAAGCGTCTTTTCGTGTTCGATATGAAGCAGCGCAGGCTGCTTTTCTCATCGGTCGTCTCGCACGGAAAAAACAGCGGCGACAAGTATGCCACTTCATTTTCCAATGAATACGGATCTTATAAAAGTTCCCTGGGATTCTATCTGACAGAAACAACCTATCAAGGCAGGAACGGATATTCCCTCATCCTGAACGGATTGGAAAAAGGCATTAACGACCGTGCCCGCGAGCGTGCCATTGTGGTACATGGAGCTGCTTATGCCGATCCTTCGGTTGCAAGCAGGGGAGGGCGTTTGGGACGGAGTTTCGGTTGTCCGGCTGTTCCGCAAAAACTCAGCCGCCCTATTATCGACGCCATTAAAGGGGGAAGCGTGATGTATATCTATGCCGAGGCTCCCGACTATCTGGCTCACAGCTCCGTACTGAAGAAAACGACCGGGTTGTAAGCGACTGTTTATTCACGTTCCGTATTTTTCGTATCTTTTGATATGTATCAATTTCCCTCAGCATTTCTTTTACTAATTTTGCGTCGAGTTTCGGGGATTAGATTGTATGGCAACATCAAGAGAAATGACGGAAGGACGGGCTCTTCCGCTCATATTTAATTTCACTTTGCCTTTATTGTTGGGTAATTTGCTGCAACAGACCTATTCGTTGGTGGATGCTGCAATTGTCGGTAAATTTTTGGGGATAAATGCACTGGCTTCTGTCGGCGCGAGTACATCAGTCATATTCCTGATACTCGGTTTCTGCAACGGATGTTGCGGAGGATTCGGCATTCCGGTGGCACAGAAGTTCGGGGCGAGGGATTATATTACAATGCGCCGTTATGTGGCGGTCAGCTTGCAACTGGCTGCGGTGATGTCGGTGGTGCTTGCCGTGGTAACAAGCATCTGTTGTGCAGATATTTTGCACATGATGCGCACGCCGGACAATATCTTCACCGGAGCTTATTATTATTTGCTTGTAACTTTTATAGGCGTCCCCTGTACCTTCTTCTATAATTTGTTGTCCAGCATTATACGTGCTTTGGGTGATAGCAAGACGCCGTTCTGGTTTCTGCTCTTTTCCACCGTCCTGAATATTCTGCTTGACTTGTTTTGCATCCTTGTTTTGGACTGGGGTGTGGCGGGAGCGGCAATCGCTACTGTCTTTTCTCAAGGAGTTTCGGCAGTGCTTTGCTACATCTATATGATGAAACGTTTTGAAATTCTGAGAACTACTCCTGTCGAACGTAAATTCGACAGTGCGTTGGCACGGACGCTGATGTATATCGGAGTGCCTATGGGATTGCAGTTTTCCATTACCGCTATCGGCAGTATTATGCTGCAGAGTGCCAACAATGCGTTGGGTACGGCATGTGTAGCGGCTTTTACGGCTGCCATGCGTATCAAGATGTTCTTTATGTGTCCCTTCGAGAGCTTGGGTATGGCGATGGCCACTTATAGCGGACAAAACTACGGTGCAGGCAAGCCCGGACGTATATGGCAGGGTGTCAAGGCAAGCGCGCTGATGATGATAGTCTACTGGGCGTTCACTTTTGCAGTGCTGATGGTTGGAGCCAAAACGTTTACTCTATTGTTTGTAGAGGCTTCGGAAGTGGAAATTCTGAAAGATGCGGAGCTTTTCCTGCATATATCTGTCTCTTTCTTCCCGATACTTGGTTTGCTTTGTATTTTGCGTTATACAATTCAGGGAGTAGGTTATACCAATCTGGCTATGCTTTCGGGTGTTTCCGAAATGATAGCCCGTATCCTGATCAGTTTGCTGGCAGTTCCGGCGTTCGGCTATATCGCTGTTTGCTTCGGTGACCCGACTGCCTGGATTTTTGCAGATTTATTCCTCATTCCCGCTTTTGCTTATGTCTACCGGCACATACTGCGAATGAACAAAAATTAGTGTATCTTTGTATCGGTAGTTGGCAAGGTAATGACCGAACGTAAGATTATACATATTGATATGGACGCTTTCTATGCTTCCGTAGAACAGCGCGACAATCCGGAACTGCGTGGCAAACCCGTAGCGGTGGGGCATGCGGAAGAGCGTGGTGTGGTAGCTGCTGCCAGCTATGAAGCCCGTCGGTTCGGGGTGCGTTCGGCAATGTCGTCACAGAAGGCAAAGCGGCTGTGTCCGCAGCTTATTTTTATTCCGGGGCGTATGGACGTCTATAAATCGGTGTCCCGTCAAATTCATGAGATATTCCATGAATATACGGATGTCATAGAACCTATCTCTTTGGATGAGGCGTTTCTGGATGTGACGGAAAATAAGCCGGGTATTCTTCTGGCTGTGGATATAGCCAGAGAAATAAAACGGAAAGTGCGCGAGCGGCTGAGTCTGGTGGCCTCTGCCGGAGTTTCCTACAATAAGTTTCTTGCCAAAATAGCATCCGATTACCGTAAACCCGACGGTTTGTGTACCATTCATCCCGACCAGGCTTTGGATTTTATAGCACATCTGCCGATAGAGAGTTTTTGGGGAGTGGGTCCGGTGACGGCAAGGAAGATGCATGTTTTGGGGATACATACCGGCGGGCAACTGCGTGCCTGTTCGCAAGCGATGCTGTTGCGCGAGTTTGGTAAGGTGGGGAACATCTATTATGATTTTGCGCGCGGGATAGATCTTCGTCCTGTAGAAGCGGTGCGCATTCGTAAGTCTGTGGGGTGTGAACATACTTTGGAGAAGGATATCAACCGGCGGTCGTCGGTCATTATCGAGTTGTATCATACTGCGGTGGAACTGGTAACCCGTCTGGAACATAAGAACTTCCGGGGGAATACGCTGACGCTGAAAATCAAGTTCCACGATTTCAGCCAGATAACCCGCAGCATTACGCAGTCCAAGGAATTGACGGCACTTGATGTGATCCTGCCGTTGGCGAAACAACTGTTGAGGGAGGTTGATTACGAACACCATCCTATCCGTCTGATAGGCCTTTCCGTATCCAACCCTCGTGAAGAAAGTGATGAAAAAGGTGTTTGGGAGCAGCTGAGTTTTGAATTTAGTGACTGGGAATTTGATGAATAAAAGGCACGTTCCTGATATAAATAAATTCTTATTATCCGCTTAAGACCAAAAGAATGGTATCTTTGCAATGTAGAACGTAAAAATGTAATGAAATGGGTTGTCTGATGAATGTTTTATGGCTGGTGTTTGGCGGCATACTAACTGCCGTGGAGTATATGATTGCCAGTTTGCTGATGATGATTACAATCGTCGGCATTCCTTTCGGTATGCAAACAATGAAGATGGCGGGGCTTGCCCTGTGGCCTTTCGGCAAAGAGGTACGCAGCGGAGAGCGTTCGGGAGGCTGTCTGTACATACTGATGAATGTGTTGTGGATTTTTCTGGGAGGAATATGGATTTGCCTTTCGCATTTGGGCTTCGGCGTATTGCTGTGTATCACCGTCATCGGTATTCCTTTCGGGATGCAGCATTTCAAACTTGCCGCTTTGGCGTTGGCACCTTTCGGAAAAGATATTGTAGAATCATAACATCCTATTATCCCGTATAGGCAGGAGGCTTGTAAAAGAAGAGGGCAGGAAATGAAAATTTCCCGCCCCCGTTCATTTTATTTAAAGGTGTAATTTACATGGTCATGGCAGCTTGCTTTGCAAGCAGTTTTTGCAGTTTGCCGTTTAAAGTTTGGCACATAGTTCCGTTACCCATTGCCTGATAGCGTTTGATACGGTACTGTAACATAAAAATTTCATTTGCATTCTTTTTCATAATCGTCTTCTTTTTTTGCTTTCCGCGTTTCGGAAAGCGGTTGAACATCTTTTATTGTTTTCTCTCTTATTAACGCTGCAAAGATACAAAATGTTTATGAGAAATATGTTTTATAACATAGAAATCTGCATTTTTTTCTTCATTTTCTTGAAAAATACCTTGTTTTGCCATCTGCGTATTACAAATATATTGCATAATTCTGCAATAAGAATATATCTCTTTGAACTCAAGAGAGTTAGAAGAATTACCTTGTTTTTGGGTAATGAGTTGGCAACCGTTCCAATTGCCGTGGTCTGCATCGCTTTGCTTGTTCGGATAATTCTTACGGATGCAAAAAATACAAAACTAAATTGAGAAAACGCCACACTTACACATGATTTTATTAAGTTGAATAAACGCAGAGAGTTATTTTGCCTTTATTGCCGTTCTCATTTTGTACCTTTGCAAAAAGAATGAGTTTATGGAAAACATTATCAGAAAAATAAGAATGTATTATCCAGTTTCAGATGAAGCGTTGGAAGCATTGGTGTGTCTTTTTAAGAGATTTGTATTTCCGGAAAAAACAACCATCATTCATGCTGGGAAGCAGGACAGGAAAGTCTATTTCATTGAAAAAGGCATCACACGTTCTTTTGTTTTACACAATGGAAAACAAATAACGACATGGTTTTCCAAAGAAGGAGATGCCGCTTGTGGCTCATGGGACTTATATCGCAACAAAGCTGGCTTTGAATATGTAGAAACGTTGGAAGAAACTACAGCTTATTCTGTCTCAATAGTGCAGTTGAATGAATTGTATCGGTCTTACATTGACCTTGCAAATTGGATGCGGGTGTTACAGCAAGAAAACTTCCTTCGCTTGCAAGACATACATATCCGCCGATTAAACTGGTCTGCCAAAGAACGTTATGAACATTTGATAAAAGAATGTCCCGAACTTTTCCAAAGGGTGAACTTGGGATATATAGCTTCTTTCTTGGGTATCACGCAACAATCGCTGAGTCGAATAAGAGCTAATGGGCGTTTTTTAACATAAGGTAAAGGGAAAGTTATTTCTTCTTCCTAATTTTGTCAAATTAAACAATATGCAAAGATTATGGATAAGCAAGGGCAGGAATACCAATGGTTGGAATGGGCTAAAGAGCTTCAGTTCATTGCGCAAGCGGGACTGACTTATACAAAAGACCTTTTTGGCAAGGAGCGTTTTGAGCGCATTCGGGAAATATCAGCCGAAATAATGAGCCTGCAAAGCAAGCTCCCTTTGTCGGAAATAAAAGATTTGTTTTGCAATGAGACGGGTTTTCAGACACCCAAACTCGATACCCGCGCGGCCATTTTTAAGGATAATAAGATTTTGTTGGTAGAAGAAAATGACGGCACTTGGTCCATGCCTGGCGGATGGGTAGATGTGATGGAGACCGTCAAATCAAATACCGTCAAAGAGGTGAAAGAGGAAGCTGGGCTTGATGTAGATGCCGTACGGGTTATCGCCTTACATGACCGCAATTTGCACAATCAGCCTCCATACGCCTACAATGTATGCAAGGTGTTTGTGCTTTGCAAGGTAAAAGGCGGATGTTTCCATCCGAATATAGAAACCGTCGGAAGCGGTTATTTCAGCTTGGACGAACTGCCTCCATTGTCTGTAGACAAGAACAGTTATCAGCAAATAGAAATGTGTTTTATTGCCCGCTCGGAAAAGAACTGGCAGGTGGAGTTCGATTAAAAATGCAGAGATTATGAAAACAGAATACGAGAAATGTTTAGCGGGTGAATCTTTCATTGGAGGCAAAGACCCGAAGATAGTAGAGACAATTTTGCGTACAAGGCGACTGCTGGCGCAGTTTAATGCCACCGATTATGCTGATACGGAGCGCAGCAAGCCTTGTTGCGTGAAATGTTCGGCAGCCTGGGTAAAGGTGTGCATGTGGATATTGATTTCCATTGCGAATACGGGAAACATATTTTTATTGGCGACAAAGTGATTATCAACATGAACTGCACTTTCGTGGACAACAACCGCATTGATATCGGCAGTAATGTATTGATTGCTTCCAATGTACAGATATATACAGCCACTCATTCCACCAAAGTCAGTGAACGCATGGTGCAGAATTGGTCGGAAGGCGAGGAAATATGCCGTACATACGCTCTGCCCGTCAAGATAGAGGACGGCGTATGGATTGGCGGAGGCGCCATCCTATTGCCGGGAGTCATTATCGGCAGAAACAGTGTTATCGGGGCAGGCAGCGTTGTCACCCGTTCCATCCCTGCCAATTGTGTGGCGGTGGGCAATCCTTGCCGTGTAATCAAACAGATTGAAAGTGATGAGAAAGTATAAGCATATCATATTTGATATTGACGGTACGCTGATTGATACGGAAGAAGCCATACTACAAAGCCTACAAGATACCGTGCATGAAATACTGCATAAAGACATCGAAAAGTCCGAACTGAGATTTGCTCTTGGAATACCGGGAAGCATGACTTTGCGTACATTAGGTATAACGGACACAGAACATGCCAACAGCAGATGGAATGAACATCTGCTGAAATACAAATCTCGTATCAGGCTTTTTGACGGCATTCCGCAACTGTTGGGTAACTTGAAAATGAATGGCTATCAGTTGGGCATAGTCACGTCCAAGACCCGAAACGAATACACTACCGATTTTGCAGTTCCTTTTGCATTGTCTGATTATTTTTGTACTGTGATATGTGTGGAAGATACTCTTCGCCCCAAACCTTTTCCGGAACCTTTGCTTTCTTATCTGAACGCATCCCACATAAATGCCGAGAATGCTATTTACATAGGAGATACCATTTATGACAGTCAGTGTGCGCAAAAAGCAGGGGTTGATTTCGGGTTTGCCGCGTGGGGAAATGCGGCAACTCAAGGAGTACAAGCAGACTACCTATTCAAAAGACCTGCGGATATACCGTTTTCCCTGATAAAGAGTTAACGAATAGGAAACCGTTCTCTTTCTCCAATCCGCTTTGAAACGCTTTTCAGCCCTCTGCCCAACTTCCGAGATTTTCTTCTAACTACTTAAATTTCAGTTCTTATTTCGTTAATCTGCTGATTTTCTTCGATTATTCCAGCGATATTGCATATCTTTGTGTCATACAACCTTAATAACTACGTATATCATGAGACACACTACTTTACTTTCCGGAATAATCTGTCTGTTATGTCTGCTGGCTGCTTGCGGTGGCTCTCATTTCATGACGGATGCTTCTTACCGTTCGCGTGTGGAGCGAGACTTCCAACAGAAAAAAACTTTGATGCCGCAAGGAGACTTGTTTGCCATATTCGAAACCTCTCTCAGTGATTATGAGCGTGAGGCGCTGGAATTTCTTTATGCCTATATGCCTTTGGCGGATATTGCGGATTATTCAGGGGAGTTTCATCTGATGAATGTGCGCGCTTCCCGGCAGGCTGCCGATGAAATGCCGTGGGGAAAGCGTATTCCCGAAGATATATTCCGGCATTTTGTTCTTCCGGTGCGGGTGAACAATGAGCATTTGGACAGCGCGCGTGTCGTATTCTACAAGGAATTGAAGGACCGGGTAAAAACGCTTTCCCTGCAGGATGCCATTCTGGAGGTGAACCACTGGTGTCATGAAAAAGCCATTTACACACCTTCCGATGCCCGTACAAGTTCACCGCTGGTAACGGTGCGTACTGCTTACGGCCGTTGTGGCGAGGAATCCACATTTCTGGTTGCCGCTCTCCGTTCGGTGGGCATTCCGGCGCGACAGGTATATACTCCCCGTTGGGCGCATACCGATGACAACCATGCGTGGGTAGAGGCATGGGCAGACGGAAAATGGTATTTTCTGGGAGCTTGCGAACCCGAACCGGTACTTAATCTCGGTTGGTTCAACGCGCCCGCAAGCCGGGGAATGCTGATGCATACAAAAGTATTCGGACGCTATGAGGGAGCGGAAGAGGTAATGTCCGTTACCCCTACCTATACTGAAATCAATGTGATTGGCAACTACGCGCCTACTGCAAAGGCTTCCGTAACTGTAGTGGATGCCGGCGGTGTTCCTGTGGATAGTGCTTGTGTGGAATTCAAGCTATACAATTATGCGGAATTTTATACGGTAGCTACCAAATACACCTCTGCCAGCGGCGTTTGCGGGCTGACGGCCGGTAAAGGGGATATGTTGGTGTGGGCATCGAAAGACGGACATTTCGGCTTTGCCAGACTTTCTTTCGGCAAACAGTCGGAACTGACGGTGAAACTTGATAAAAAGGAAGGTGACGCATTTGCCATAGATATGGATATCGTACCGCCGTCGGAAACAGCCAATCTGCCTGAGGTAACCCCGGAACAGCGTGCGGAGAACGACAGAAGGCTGGCGCAGGAAGATTCTATCCGCAATGCCTATACGGCAACGTTTATGACGGAGGATGCGGCGCGTGCTTTTGCCCGCCGGTACAAGTTGGATGAGGATGCGGTTGCCGGAATATTGGTAGCTTCCCGCGGCAACCACAAGGTTATCTGCGATTTCATGACCCGCCTTCGTTCCGAAAAGTCGAAGAAGGGCGGTATCGACCTGTTGCAACGGATTTCGGCAAAAGACCTTCGGGATGTCAGGCTGGAAGTACTGATAGACCATATGTTGTCCAATGTACGCACCAGTGCGGAGTATTTCCGCAAGTATGTACGCAATCCGCGCGTAAGTAATGAAATGCTGACTCCGTACAAGGCTTTCTTCAGAAAGGTGGTTTCAAAGGAAGATGCGGAAGCTTATGTAGCGCAACCGATGAAGCTGGTGGAGTGGGTAGCAGAGAACATCCGTGTGGATAAGCATTGCAATTTGGGCGGTGACCCCATATCTCCCGAAGGTGTGTGGAGGACACGGTTGGCAGATGCACACAGCCGCGATATTTTCTTTGTATCCATGGCGCGCAGCATGGGCATACCTGCACGTATAGACGAGGTGACGGGCAAGGTGCAACTGATGAAAGAAGAGGGTGCGCTGGATGTGGACTTGGACTGTAAGGATACTGTATTTATGGAGGAACTTGTTCCGCAGAAAGGCCGGCTGGTTGCTGAATATTCGCCTGTCAAGTCTTTGGACGATCCTAAATATTACTCTCATTTCACCCTTTCGAAAGTGACTCCGCAAGGCAGGTTGCAACTGCTGTCTTACGATGAGGGTGATCTCGATATGGGCAGCGGCACTACCTGGAGCAGCCTGTTGAAGAAAGGTACGGTGCTGGATGCCGGCGATTACCTCCTGGTAACCGGAACCCGCCTGGCAAGCGGAGGTGTGCTTTCCCGCCTCACGGAATTCAGTATCAATCCCGGACAGACCACCCGGCTTGAGTTGGTGATGCGCGAGAGTAAGGATGAGGTGCAGGTGATAGGCAGCTTCAATTCGGAATCTCTCTTTACCCCGCTTCAGGCGGAGAATTCTGAGCAAAGCCTGTTGGAGGCCTGCGGCCGGGGATATTTTGTCGTTGGAATCTTGGGAGTCAATCAGGAACCTACCAATCATGCGCTGCGTGACATTGCTGCTTTCAAGGCCGGTTTGGAGAAGTGGGGACGCAAGATGGTACTGCTTTTCCCGAATGAGACTCAATATAAGAAATTCCGTCCGGATGAATTTCCGGGCTTGCCGTCTACCATTATCTACGGTATAGATACAAGCGGTATTGCAGCGCAGATTGCAGAAGCCATGAAATTAAGACATAAGGAAATCCTGCCGGTATTTATCATTGCTGATACATTCAACCGGGTGGTGTTTGTTTCGCAAGGCTATACGATAGGCTTGGGAGAACAGTTGATGAAAACGGTGGAAGGACTGTAACGTGGGTTATATCAAATCCGGATAGGAGATGTCAAAATACACTTGACGATTTTTTTAGGCACGGATTACGCGGAAAACACGGATTTCACAGATTTTCTTTATTCTTTTTCTGTGAAATCCGTGTTTTCCGCGTAATCCGTGCCTAAAAAAGAAACAGATAGTAAGCGGATTTTAGTTTTGACACATATTCTGTCCGGATTCTGGTACTATCTCATTCGGTTATTTGGGCGATTGTGGCTTTTACTCTTTCTTGAGTTGTCACATTCCGTTCAAATTCATTGATTTGTACGGTTGCCCCCATCGGTACCCGTTCTTTGCGGTATTGCATACGGCTTGCTACGGTTTCCCTTGCAGAGAAATGAAATTCGTGGATACCCGTTTCACGGGCAATGCATGCGATGTTGCTCTCATTTACTCCGCAACCGGCGAGTAAGGTAATGCGTCCTGCTGCCTGTAACTGGAGTTCTTTCAATAGAGGAATGCCCGCTTCGGCGGTGGGTTGCTGACCGGAAGTCAGGATACGGTCACATCCGAGGCTGATAATATCTTCCAATGCCTTTTGCGGATTGCGGCAAACATCGAAAGCCCGGTGGAAAGTTACCGATATGTCTTGGGCAGCTTCCATAAACTGCTTCATTAGAGGAATATCCACTTCACCATCTGCCGTCAGACAGCCTAAAACAATACCGTCTGCCCCTAAACGGCGGGCATTGTCTATGTCCTTTAGCATGATACGTTGCTCAATAGGGGAATACAGGAAATCACCGCTGCGGGGGCGGATAATGACGTGCAACCTGGTGTTTTGCAAGACTTCTCTCGCTATGACAATATCACCGTAGGAAGGGGTTGTTCCCCCTTCGGGTATCCCGGCGCACAATTCTACCCGATTGGCTCCGCCGGCTTGGGCGGCGATGCAACTCTCTACGGAGTTTGCGCAGACTTCAAATAAATACTCCTTCATGGCTTTTGTTTTTGCATTATACCGGCAAAAATAAGAAAACTCCGCAAACTCCGGAACAATATAAAATAAAAAAAGGAGCGAAGGTCCGATACCAACGCTCCTCTTATGGTTTTGATTCTCTTATTTACTTAGCGTAGCTTACTGCACGCGTTTCGCGGATAACAGTAATCTTTACCTGTCCGGGATAGGTCATTTCATCCTGTATCTTCTTGGCTATTTCGCCGGAAAGGTTTTCCGTTGCCTTATCGTCAATCTTGTCTGCACCGACGATTACGCGTAACTCGCGTCCTGCCTGGATAGCATATGTCTTCGTTACGCCCGGATAGGACATAGCCAGCTGTTCGAGGTCGTTCAAGCGTTTGATGTAAGCCTCTACGATTTCGCGGCGTGCTCCCGGACGTGCTCCGGAGATGGCATCGCATACTTGTACGATGGGAGCCAGCAGGCTGGTCATCTCCACTTCGTCATGGTGAGCGCCGATGGCATTGCAGATATCCGGTTTTTCCTTGAATTTCTCCGCCAGTTTCATACCGTAGAGTGCGTGCGGCAATTCCGGTTCTTCATCGGGCACTTTACCGATATCGTGCAGCAATCCGGCACGTTTTGCCTTCTTGGGATTCAAACCAAGTTCGGATGCCATCACAGCACAGAGATTGGCTGTTTCGCGGGCATGTTGCAACAGGTTCTGACCGTAGGAAGAGCGGTATTTCATCTTACCGATGATACGGATAAGTTCGGGATGCAGGCCATGGATACCCAGGTCTATGGTGGTGCGTTTACCGGTTTCGATGATTTCTTCTTCCACTTGCTTGCGTACTTTGGCTACTACTTCCTCGATACGTGCCGGGTGGATACGTCCGTCTGTTACCAGCTGGTGCAGCGCCAGACGGGCAATTTCGCGGCGAACAGGGTCGAAAGCTGATAATACGATAGCTTCCGGAGTGTCATCCACAACGATTTCCACACCGGTAGCTGCTTCCAGCGCACGGATATTGCGTCCTTCACGGCCGATGATACGTCCTTTGATTTCGTCCGATTCGATGTGGAATACAGTAACGGAATTTTCAATGGCGGTTTCTGTTGCCACACGCTGGATAGACTGTATGACGATACGTTTGGCTTCTTTACTTGCTGTCAGTTTGGCATCATCCATAATATCATTGATATAGGATTGCGCCTGTGTCTTGGCTTCTTCCTTCAAGGATTCTACCATACGCTCTTTGGCTTCTTCGGCAGAAAGTCCTGAGATGGCTTCCAGTTTCTCGATTTCCTGGCGTTGCATGTGCTCCAGTTCCTCTTTCTTCTTGTCAACGATGGCCAATTGGGCTTCCAGGTTCTCTTTTACCGCTTCTGCTTCCAGTTTTTTGCGTTGGATTTCCTCCTGGCGTTGGTTCAGCACCAGTTCGCGTTGTTTCAACTTGTTTTCCGCTTGCTGTATCTTTTGGTTACGGAGCGATACTTCTTTCTCCAAATCGGCTTTCTTGTTCAGGAATTTTTCCTTTACTTCCAGCAACTTGTTCTTTTTAATCACTTCTGCTTCGGTCTCGGCTTCTTTGAGGATGCTGTCGTATTTGGACTTCAATCCATGCTTGAAGAACATGTACGAAGCAAATCCGCCAACGATGAAACAGGCAATGGATACTACTATTGTAACTACTGTCATTTTATTAATTTGTTTTTTAAAGTATATAAATAAAAAACACTGCATAAAAGCCTGTCCGTTGCAGGACAAAACTTTTGTACAGTGCGCGACGTTATTTCTTTCATAAAAAACGGACAGAAAATCGTTTTCTTACTCTTCCCTGAAATAAGCTTCCAATACTTCCGTCAGTTCCTTTATCTTGGCTGTATAGGGCTCAGTATCATTACGGTCTTTCAACTGAAGGGTCTCCAAAGCAAATTGATAAGCCACCATAGCTATAATCCTCTCTGAAGAGATGTTCTGATAATGCTCCCGATACGCATTAATCCGGATATTTACCTGCTTGGCAGCTTCCCTTACTATCTCCTCGTCCTCGCGGTTGATGGTGAGGGGATAGGCTGCTCCTGCCATTTGCAGGTTTATCTTTATCTTATCGTTCATACATCCTCTTTCTTTTATTCATTCAACAAAGCGATGCATTTATCGACTTCACGCACTAATTTGGACAATCGCAGTTTCGTCTCTTTTACGTCACTGCCGTTAAGGCTGATTGTCGTAGCTGTTTTTAGGTTCGTGTAGTTGTTTTCCAGCTCTTTGTAATCGGCACGTACTTTCCCGCATTCTTCTTCTTTAGCTTGTAGAAGTTGCTTAAGTTCAGCATTTTCGCGTTTTAATTCATCATGCAGATAGATTAAATGCCGCAGTCTGGCTTCAAAAGTACTTAATAGCTTCTTTTCTTCGTCTGTCATTACTACACCAAAATTGTACACAAAAATACAATTAACTTGGAGATTACAAAAGCTTTTCAAGGAAAAATGTTCTGTATGCGTTAAAATAAGGGGAAAACAGGACTGTTATTAATTTATTTCATGCTGAAATTTTCTCGTCCGACAGCCGTTTCTCTTTCGTCCGACAGTTGTTGGACGAAAGAGAAACGGCTGTCGGACGAGAAGTAAACAACTGTCGGACGATTAGATTTTGGCAGGGTTGGCATTAGTCCGTAGTTGTACGGGTAATTGCTTCTTCTATCATTTGGGATAAGTTTGTGTATATGGTTGTTGAAATGTATATAAAATAATTTATTATATAATTTAGTTTATAAAATAAACTTATTATCTTTGTATCGGAGTTCGAACCCGGAGTTGTAATAATGTATAATAAAAAGCTGGATAAGACTATGGAAGATAGGAAATTGAATGAGAAAGAAAGCTTGGAGCTTATCACTCAAATGATTCGGAACACACGTCGGAATCTGGATGCCGGTAGTGGAAATATGTTTTTATTGTGGGGGTATATTTGTGTGTTGCTGACTCTGGTTGTTTGGGCCGGGGTCGGTCTGACACAAAATTCTGCATGGATGTGGGGCTTTTGGGGGATTCCCGTTGTGGGCTACCTGCTAAGTTATATTTTTGTGCGGAGAAAGGGCAAGCCGGTGAGCTTGTATATAGATAAAGTATTGAATGAGATGTGGCAGTTTATGGGAATCGTCTGTCTGGCGGTTGCGTTGATGGCCGCATACTTCCATGCTTTCGAAGTAATATTGCCTTTGTGTGCCATATTGCTTTCGTTGGGCAGTATCTTTACGGGAGTCCTCATTCGTTATACCCGGTTTTCGGGCTTGTCGAGCATGGGCGTTCTGTTGGGCTTGAGAATGTTGTTTGAGGTTTGGGATAAGTTCTCTTTTTTGCAGATATTGCCGGAGTTTGTTCTGGTGGTCATACTCGCAATGATAATACCGGGACATATTTTGAACTATAAAGCGAAGAAGGAAAATAAAAATAAGAGTAAGTGATATGTTTAAGGAATTAAACCCTTTGCTTCACAGTGAACTGAGGCTTGCCGTAATGTCGTTGCTCATCAGTGTTGAAGAAGCGGATTTTGTATACATCCGCCAGCAGACCGGTGCAACGGCCGGCAACCTCAGTGTGCAACTGGATAAACTTGCCAAAGCGGGGTATATAGTTGTGACCAAGACTTTTAAGGGGAAGATGCCCTGCACGCTTTGCAAGATTACCCCGCAGGGAATAGATGCTTTTGAGGAATATGTGGAGGCGTTGAAATCGTATATAATGAAGTAGGGATGTGAACCCGTTAGTTAAGAGTCTGTTTAAATTCTCTTCGAGAAATGTTTCGGACAGAATTTAAACAGACTCCGGAATAAAAATAAGAAAATATGAAAATTTTGGTGACTTATGCCGTTCAAGGCGAATTTACGGAATTGAAATTCCCCGGTTTGATAGGGGAGGAAGAAGTGCAGGTGGGTTATCTTCGCACCGGAATAGGAAAGGTGAAATCTGCTTTTTACCTTACGGAAGCGATTAATCGTGCGCAGCCCGATTTGGTTGTCAATGTGGGCACGGCAGGAACTGTCCGCCATCAGGTGGGGGATATTTTTGTATGCCGCCATTTTGTAGACCGTGATATGCAGCGGCTGAAAGGGTTTGATATGGAATGCGAGATAGACTCGGCGGAACTGTTGGCGCAAAAAGGATATTGCCTGCATTGGCAGCGAGAAGGAGTGTGCAATACGGGTGATACTTTCCTGACGGAACTGTCGGATGTAAAAGGCGATGTGGTGGATATGGAGGCTTATGCCCAGGCATGGGTGTGCCGTACCAAGAACACGCCGTTCATCGCCGTGAAGTATGTGACGGACATTATCGGGCAGAATTCGGTGAAGCATTGGGAAGATAAACTGGCGGATGCCCGTAAAGGACTGGGAGCGTTTTTCGAATCTATTTCAGTGTTTTGAAAGAGAGGATGTGGTAGCTTGTTCCTGCTGCAATCAGCAACAGCACTGCCTTTAGCCACCAGTAGGGGACTATGAAAAAGATACAGTTGAGGATGGTTATCCATATCAGCGAGACCGAGATGATTTTGGCTCTTAGCGGGATGGCTTTATTTTCACGGAAGTTACGGATGTAGCTTCCCAGGTATTTATGGTGCAGCAGCCGGTTGTAAAGGCGGGGGGAACTGCGTACATAAAGGGCGGCTGTGAGCAGCAGAAACGGAGTAGTAGGCAGTAACGGCAGGAAAATGCCGATGATGCCGAGTGCCAGAGAAAGTGTACCGAACAGAATATAAAGGACTTTCATGTCGCAAAAATACATAAAAAGATGAATAATAAAATTGTTTGGGATTGTTTATTGTTCATATGTACAGGGAAATATGTTTTCTGCCTGCAACCGGAGTCTTTGTGGACATCAGGCAGCCGCGCAGTGCCGTAGTGCTCACTGTATGTATGAATAAGCGTCAATCTCGTGTGTAAATTCCAAGTTTTTTGTACTTTTGCTGCCGCATCGAGGTGACATTAGATGCACGGTTCTATAAAATGATATTTTAACCAGCGTATTAACAGTATGTACACAGTCATTAAACGAATGGAGGTTTCGGCTGCACACAGTCTGAATCTTTCTTATCAGAGTAAATGTGAGAATCTGCATGGTCACAATTGGATAATCACAGTCTATTGCCGTGCCAAAGAACTGAATGCCGACGGAATGGTGGTTGATTTCAGCCACATCAAACGGGCGGTGAAAGAAAAACTGGATCACCGGAACATCAATGAAGTCCTTCCCTTTAATCCGACAGCCGAGAATATGGCACGCTGGATATGCAACCAGATACCTGCCTGCTTTAAAGTGGAAGTGCAGGAATCCGAGTCGAATATAGCCATCTATGAGGAGGATTGACAGGAGCGCTTATGAGGAAGATTAACGAAATATTTTACAGCTTGCAAGGAGAGGGCTTTCATACGGGTACTCCGGCTGTTTTTGTGCGTTTCTCCGGTTGCAACCTGAAATGTTCTTTTTGCGATACACAGCATGAAGAGGGTGTGTTAATGTCCGATGAGGAAATCTTGGCGGAAGTGGGAAAATATCCTGCGGTGACGGTGATACTGACGGGTGGAGAGCCTTCGCTCTGGATTGACCGTGAATTTGTGGACTGCCTGCACCGGATGGGGAAGTATGTCTGTATCGAAACGAACGGTACGCATTCCTTGCCGGATAATATAGACTGGGTGACTTGCTCGCCCAAGCAAGGTGCCAAATTGTGCATTTCCCGTATGGATGAGGTGAAGGTAGTGTACGAAGGACAGGATATTGCCGTATATGAATCGCTTCCTGCCGGACACTTTTTCCTGCAACCCTGTTCTTGCAGCAATACTGCGGAAACTGTGGCTTGCGTGATGCAGCATCCGAAATGGCGGCTGAGCTTGCAGACGCACAAGCTGATAGAAATAAAATAAGACCTTGTAATTTTTAAAATTTACAAGGTCTTATCGTTGCACGGGAGGAGAGGCTCGAACTCCCGACACCCGGTTTTGGAGACCGGTGCTCTACCAACTGAGCTACTCCCGTGTTTGCGGCTGCAAAGGTAATGGAAACTTTCAAATCTGCAAGTTCTTTGTTGCTTTATTTTCTTAAAAAAATGGCTTATAACATTTGTAAGTCCTGATACATAATGCGATAGGCTGCCGCTTTTTTTTCTAAAGCCAGCGGATAAGCTCTTGATGAAGAGGGCATGCGGTAGAGCCGCATAGGGCGGTCTGCAAAAATGAATTCTGTAAAATCGCCGACTTTAGGTTCTTGCAATGAGAACAGCGCACAGAGCGTGTCGGTGGCTTTTTGTCCCGTAGTGACAATCGCTTTGCACTGTGGCAGTTGTTGCAATAATGCGGATATGTCGGTGGGCCGGACCACTTCGAGGTACTTATCGGATGCATTGTCTTGCAATCGCCTTACGGCAGTGGCCGTATCGAACAGGGCTATTCCTTTTTCGTTCAGGAAATCGATGATACGCTCCTTGCGGAAAGCTTTTTGGGATTTATCGGCAAAATGGTCTTTGTCATTGAAGAATAAAAGACCTGCAATACGCCACATGTCATTATTCCAGTTCGGATAGTAAAACTCCATGGACCAGCGTTTTCTTTGCGGCGGGAAACTCCCCAGCATCAGCAAACGTGCATTGCCGGGAAGGAAAGGTTCTAAAGGATGCTGTTCTATTTCCATAAGATTGATTTTGCTTATACATTAGCGGATGATAAGACAAAGTTAATCAAAAATAGTTTTTCGGCAGCTTTCAAGTCCCAGATTACTCATTTTTTCTGTAATCCGGAAAGGGAAATCCGGATATTCGTACAAGCTGAACCGGGGTTCGGTTTTTCCTTCCGTATAGTTCCAAATGGAAGCATAGTCTTCCGTGTCTTCTCCCATGGCTTGCAGTTGTCGCAGATAGGCGGCTATGGATTTGCTTTCGACAATGTATACTGCTCCGATGCTGTCTATGATAGGACTATGGCGACGTGTACCGTCGTGTTCGAAACGAAGGATACGCTTTCCTTCCGGAGTGATTCCTACCGTTTTGAAAGTCATGCTTTTTCCGATGGCAGGCAGGTTCAGCACATTCCGGTCTGTGGCGAGGAACGGCAGGCGATGTGCTTTCGTAAAACGGCGGATACAGGCGGCAGGGTCGTGTGTCCGTTCCAACAGTACGGAGAGGTTATGGGCATCTTCTTTGGTAAGTTTTCCGAATGCTTTTTCTTCCTGCTCTTCTTGTATGGAGCGGCTGTTTGGAGTGAAAACGGCATTATTTTCTTCAAATCCTTTCACCGAGAATGTGTAGTAACAGATTATGCCCAGTTTATTTAATACCTGTCGCAGGCGTGCAGTGTGCCCCCGGCGGGATGCGGCTACATTATACACCAGCTGGTTGGTGATGAGCCATCCTGCCGAGAGCAGTTTGCGAATGCCTTCCTCTGCTTCGGGAGTAACTTCCAGCGGGGTTTGGAAATGTGTCTGGATGATAAACTGACGTATGCCGACTGTGGATGCCTTTTCCTTGAATTCACGCAATATGTCCACTAATTCGTCATTGATGCGCATCGGTAGATAGGCGGGCAGGCGCGAACCGAGGCGGATGCGTTGCAATTCGGCGTATTTCTCACCTTCCGGGCGTTCCTGGTTGGCTTTTCGCTTGCGCACCGCCATACGGTAAACGGCGTCCAATATGTTGCGCAAGGTTTTGTTCTGGCTCATAAGGGCATCGCCGCCGGTAATGAGGATGTCACGCAATTGCGTGTCTTCTTCGAAATAGGTCATGAGGCGGCGCAATTTCTTGTCCCAGCTTTCTTTGGGATGCAGTTCTTCAAATTCAAAGTTGAGGCGTTTGCTTTGGAAATCGTACATACGCTGGCAGGAAGCGCAAAGTCCGCCGCAGGCTCTCCCCATGGTATCGGGGATAAGAATGGCCACCTCAGGATAGCGTCTGTGAATATTGTGACCGTCGGGCAATAACCAGCCTGCAGCATTCGGCTTGCCGGCTTCTACAATGTCTTCGCGTTCCCAGGCGCGGATTTGTCCGTAGGTCTCCACCAATTGGGGCGAGTAGAGGATATAGCTGCGTAAAGAGTCGTCGTTATAGCCGCTTCCGGTACAGTTCAATAAGGAAAGGTAGTAGGGGGTGGCGAAGAACGGCATGCCTTTTTTACGTGCACGCGACAATAAATACATGGTTTCCACAGAAAGTGAATTGCCCAGGAAACGGTTCAGTTCCGTGGGGCTTTTCACTGCCATTGCAAGGTGGAAGCGGAAATCGTTCCACCATTCGCTGACGAGCCGGAATTTTTCTTCATAGCTGATGCCTTCTGCAAAATGAAAGCGTGAAGCAGAATTTTTGCGGTTTTCTATTTTCTGTATGAGGGCATGCAGGATACGTTCTTTGTTGTATGCCCGGAGTTGTTGCACATCCTCATCCAGTCCGGAAGGCCACCGTTCACTCCAGGCTTTTACGCGTTGGAAGCCGGGTAGGGGATGTTCGGGGTGTTGCAGACGTTTGAATTGTCGGAATAAATCAATGAAAAGGTCAGTTTCGAGGTATTCTTCCAGTTTGCCGGTGAGGAAATCATAGAGTAAGGAGAGGGTTGAAACAGGCAGTTGCTTGTCCGTTGAGAGTTCATGTACTTTTTGTCCGTCATAATCAATCAGAAGTCGAATCAGCTTGCCGGCCTCACTTTCCGCTTGGGGATGTCCCGCCATATACTCCGACAGATATGTTTTGAAAGTCTGTGCATCTCCGCTTCGGGCGGCGATGCCGGTCAGTTCGGGGAGTTCGTGCCGGTAAAGTTGTTTCAGTTGTGAGGGAGTGAGTGCAAGCATTTTCTTTTGTTTCATACGCAATTCTTTTTTAGAGATTAATAATCGGTGATTGGCGCAGGATGCGCTTTCAATATTCCGTGAGGGGAAAAACGGTCTGATAAATATAACAAAAAAAGGCGGGGTATAACAACCTCGCCTTTTGTCTTATGAAATATTTTAGATTTCTTTTTGTTTTGCTAACAAACGCTTTTCTGCCTATTTGTCAAAACTTTAGCTTATGCTTTTTCTTGTTCGTCACCTTTCTTTTTGGGTTCTTTCTTTGCCAGCATGACTATGTTGTATACATACTCTGTCATCCATTGTTCCGAGTATCCTAACCGCTCTTTGTATTGGCGGACTGTCATAGCGGTCTTGTGCACATCGTCCTTTTTCCACACGGTCTTGGTGCAAACCTCATGTACTGTTTTTTCGGTCATGCTGCGTAATGCGCCTTTGAAGATGGAAGGCATACGGAATTTCCATTGCATCAAGTTGCCCATTAACATAATCAGGTCGTTGGAGAATCCCTGATACATGAAAAGATAGGCTTGTACATCGTTCTGTGTACGGCAGTGTTTTTTTACAGATGCGTCAATCTCTTTAAAGAAGCTCTCGCTGATGCCGTAATCCTGCATCAGCATCTTGCGGGAAGCCGCTTTTTCCGCTTGTCCCAGACGTCCGCCTTGTGTGGGGATTTTGAATAAACGTTTGAAGTTGGCTACATCCGGTACAAAACGGATGTTGGTGATGCCCAGATTGGCGGCTATCACGGACTGGAAATAGACGCGTGTCAATGAAACGAAGTCCTCCACATTTCTGGAAGAAACCTCTTCCGAATTCTTGTTGAATAGTTTGGCAAATATACCCATGATGATAATTTTTCTGATTTATGGGCGCAAAGGTAGTAAATAACTTGCTTTTTACCAGCACTCCAACTCTTTATTTCAGCTTGAAGTGAAACTTATGCCCTTCGAATACGGGTTCCACAATGTCATAACGGATGAGTTTGGCAAGCAGATGCTCTGCAGCACGGCGTGACAGACGTGCCAGACGGCAATAACGGTTCAGTGACAACCGGTCGTTTTGTTCCAGTAAATCAAGCAGTAGCTGCTCCCGTTCGGTATATTCCATCAATTCTCCTTGGGGACTTTCGCTTTGTTGCCAGATACGCAGATGTACCGGGGTGGCAAGTATGTTCTCGTCCTTGATGCGCAGATAGGCAAGATATTTGCCGGTTTCATCCTTGGCATATACCGGTTTACGGTCGCTTTCATCGATTTGCACAAGTAATACGCTGCGGCCTTCTACTTGATAGGTCTGTGTGCTGTAACTCACTTCCGGCCGGCAGTATAACCGGGCTGCTGCCTCTATCATATATTGTTCTTCATCGGAACGCACTCCGGCAATTTTACCATTGTCTTTTACGCCGATGAGGAGCCGTCCGCCGTCCGTATTTGAAAAGGCAGAAAGCGTCTTGGCAATTTTTCGCGCATCAGATATTTCGAACTTAAAATCTTGTTGTTGGTGCTCTCCTTCGGCTATGAGAGCATGTATATATTGGGTATCAGTAAGCGTTTTCATGTCTGCAAAAATAGATAAAAAACACGTATAAGCCTTTTTAAATGCCGATTTTGCGTATTATTTCAAAAAAAATATCGTTTTTCTGCATTTATTTCAAGAAAGAATGTATTTTTGTCGGACATTATTAACGAAGTAATTAAAAAAGGATTATGAAAGAATTAGTTGAAAAAGTTGCAGAATTGTATGCAGCATTCGAAAAAGATGCAAAAGCTCAGTTGGAAAACGGTAACAAGGCAGCCGGTACTCGTGCACGTAAGGCTTCTTTGGAAATCGAAAAGACAATGAAAGAATTCCGCAAAGCATCTTTGGAAGATTCTAAAAAGTAAGAGAAAACGCAGATTTAATGCTGTGAAAGACTGCCGTTCGGCGGTCTTTTTTATTTTATGCATAATGGCTGTTTTGTATAAATAAGTCGTATTTTTATGATATTCCTCAACGATTTTAATATATTAATTGCTTGGCCTTTTGCTTTTAAATAGAAGTTTTATTATTACTTTTGGCACAGGGTATGAACGAAAATGTACTAAATAAGTTGAAGATATTGGCAGAGTCGGCAAAGTACGATGTCTCTTGCTCGTCCAGTGGCACTGTACGTTCCAACAAGGCAGGCATGCTGGGAAATACTGTGGGCGGATGGGGCATCTGCCACAGCTTTGCAGAAGACGGGCGGTGCATTTCGTTGCTGAAGGTGATGCTGACAAACTATTGCATATACGATTGCGCTTATTGCATTAACCGCCGCAGTAATGATTTGCCTCGTGCCACTCTTTCCGTCAGCGAACTTGTGGACTTGACAATGGAGTTCTACCGCCGCAATTATATTGAAGGCCTTTTTCTGAGTAGCGGAGTGGTGCGCAATCCCGATTATACGATGGAACGGTTGGTGCGTGTAGCCAAAGACCTTCGTACTATCCATCGTTTCAACGGTTATATTCATTTGAAGAGCATTCCCGGAGCCAGTCGTGAGTTGGTGAATGAGGCGGGGCTGTATGCCGACCGTCTGAGTGTCAATGTGGAAATTCCCAAAGAAGAAAACCTCAGGCTGCTTGCTCCGGAAAAAGACCATGAAAGCGTATTTGCTCCGATGCGCTATATTCAGCAAGGTGTTTTGGAGAGTGCGGAAGAACGCAGGAAATACCGCTATGCACCCCGTTTTGCCCCGGCAGGACAGAGCACGCAGATGATTGTAGGTGCTACTGCCGAGACGGACAAGGATATTCTTTTTCTTTCATCGGCTCTTTATCAGCGTCCTACGATGCGGCGCGTCTATTATTCCGGATATATCTCGGTGAACACGTACGACAAGCGTCTGCCGGCTTTGAAACAGCCGCCTTTGGTGCGTGAGAACCGGCTCTATCAGGCAGACTGGCTGCTACGTTTCTACCAGTTCAAGGTAGATGAGATTGTGGATGACGCTTATCCGGATTTGGATCTGGAGATAGACCCGAAGCTGTCGTGGGCGTTGCGGCATCCCGAACAGTTTCCCGTTGATGTCAATAAGGCGGATTATGAGATGATACTCCGTGTACCGGGTATCGGTGTGAAATCGGCTCGTCTGATAGTCGCTTCCCGCCGTTTCTCCAAATTGGGATTTTATCAACTGAAGAAGATCGGTGTGGTGATGAAGAAGGCGCAGTACTTTATTACGTGCAGTGAACTGCCAGTACGCACGGTCAATGAAATGACTCCGCAGAGAGTACGTAACTTGCTGGTGCAGAAACCCAGAAAGAAATATGACGACAGGCAGCTGATTCTTGATTTTGGAGACGAAGAAAATGACTCTGTTTATATTCGATAATACATTTGAGGGATTGCTGACTTCTGTTTTTGAAGCCTATTCCCGTCGTACTTTTCCGGATGCTTTGCTGGCGGAAGGGGAGCCGCTTCCTCTGTTCTGTGACGAGACTTTTACTGTAGTATCGGATGAAGAGAAAGCGGGGAGGGTTTGGCGTGGCTTGCAGAAAAAACTTTCTGCATCCGCATTGTCTTGTCTTACGCAGTGCTGGTTGGCGGAAGAGCCGGAAACTGCATCGCTTTTGTTCCGTTATATCCGCAAGGCAATAGATGCTTCCCGTTCCATTGAAACGAACTTTGCAGACCCTGATGTTTTGGAATTTTCGCGTATGTGGAAGCGGGTGGATTGGGAACGGATACGGATGTTGCAGTTTGTCCGTTTTCAGAAAGCAGCAGATGGTACTTATTTTGCGGCGGTAGAACCGGAGAAGAATGTACTTCCCTTGATAACCGGGCATTTTAAAGACCGTTTTGCCGACCAATGTTGGTTGATATATGACATCAAGCGTGCTTATGGTTATTATTACGATTTAAAAGAGGTGCGGAACGTTGTTTTTGGGGAAGATAGCCGGGAAGGACATCTTGTGACAGGAATACTGGATGAGAGCCTTATGGATAAGGATGAAAAGCTCTTTCAGCAACTTTGGAAAACTTATTTCAAGGCAATCTGTATCAAGGAAAGGCTGAATCCCCGCAAGCACAGGCAAGACATGCCTGTGCGATATTGGAAGTATTTGACCGAGAAGCAGACTTAGTATTTAGTTTATTACCCAGTTCTTGTTGTGCGGAACAGTTTTATGCGGGTTATAGTGCATTCCGGCTTGTGTCGGTATCTTCAGAATGTATGTACGTCCGCTTTTGTTCATTAGTGAAGTGTCGCGCAGCCAGGGATTGGCATCTTTCAGCTGGGCATAAGTGATTCCTTTATCTTTGGCGAATTGTGCCAGATTGGCTATTCCCGTGGTGACTTTCACTTCGGTGTAAGGGATAGCCGGATATAGGTGTTCACGTTTCATCAAAAAACCGTATTGTTGCGGGTTGCTGATAACAGCTTTTGCTGCCAGCAAGCGGAACATGTAACGTGAGGTTTCTTCTACCAGCCAAAGGTCTGCCGCCTGACTCACCATTTGCTTTTGTAACTGTGTGGAGATACGTCCCTGACCGGCATTGTAGGCAGCAGCCACGCAAAGCCAGTTATTGTATTTGGCATAGGCTTCTTTCAGATATTTACAAGCGGCTTTCGTCTCTTTTTCCACATGATAGCGTTCATCGATGTTGTCGTTTACTTCCAGACCGAACTCGCGCCCTGTACCGGGCATGAACTGCCACATTCCGGCAGCGCCGGCGGGCGATTTGGCAAGTGGGTTAAGTGCGCTTTCTATAACGGCAAGGTATTTGAAATCATCCGGTATGCCATTTGCCTTTAGTATAGGTTCTATAATAGGAAAATAACGGTTGGCACGTTTTATGGTGAGCATTGTGGTAGAATGCATATAAGTAAACGACATCAGTTCACGGTCCATGCGCTCGCGGTGGTCGTAGCGTAACAAGTCTACTTCCTGTCCGGCAAAGGCAATCTTGGCGGGTACGGTAGGAGAGGTGACGCAGTAAGGTATTTCCGATTTAACCGACTGTCTTTCAGGATTCAGTACACTGCTGCCAAGGAGAAAAGGCAGCGAAGTGCCTATGCACAAGGCGGCAGTGACTGTGAGTATCATATATCCGGACTTTCTTTTCATCTTGGTTGTTTTTGCTTTTGGGCGTGAAGATACGAAATCAATTCTTTATCGGCAACCGTTCCCACAGCCAACGTGGAATCATTCGCCAGAAGAATACCAATAGACGATAGCGTCCGTCAATTACTGTCACTCGTTTTTTGTGTTTCAACGCTCGGACAATATATTCCGCCACTTTATCGGCATGCATCAGCATCGGATACTTGCCGTTTCGCAGTAAATCCGTTGCTACGAACCCCGGACGGATGTCGGTGAAGCGGATATTAAGATGCTGCATCCGTGCGAGTTGTGCCAAAGCATCGATGTATGTATTCTGAAACCGTTTGGTGGCGGAGTAGGCAGGTGCGACTCCCAATCCCTTGGTACCTGCTATGGAGCTGATTACAGCGATATGTCCGTTTTTTGTCTTTTTGAAATAGTCGAAAGCTGCGGTTACCATTCGGATAAAGCCTTCGACATTGGTACGTGCGGTATTCAGTTCTATTTCAGGTTCCAGGTTCCTGTTCTGATAACCTATGCCGGAGCTGAGGAAAAATAAATCCATGCCGCCTAAGCGGTCTATCAGTTCTGTAAGGTGTAAGACGGCATTTTCCTTTGTCACATCAAGATGCTGTATCTCTATCTGTTGGGGATTAGCTTGCTGCATGCTTCGCAGGACTTCCTCGCGTCTGCCGGCAATGCCTATGCGCCAGCCTTGTTGCACGAGTATTCCGGCTACTTCCTGTCCGATGCCTGAGGTGGCTCCTATGATGATAGCTTTTTTCATGGGAAGAGATTATCCGATAATGGTTGCTACGATTTTTCTTCCTCCGCCACGGTTGCGGAATTCACAAAGATAAATACCCTGCCAGATGCCCATATTCATCCGTCCATTGGTGATGGGGATGGTCAGTTCTGCTCCTACAATGGTAGATTTGGCATGCGCCGGCATATCGTCGTCACCCTCGCAGGTATGTTCGTAGTAAGGCTCACGCTCCTTGACAAGGTTGTTGAAGATAGCTTCCATATCTGTCTGTACATCCAGATCGGCGTTCTCGTTGATGGTTAGTGCGGCACTTGTGTGTTTGATAAACAAGTGCAATAGTCCGGTCGGAGGCAACTGTGGCAAGTTACGTACTATTTCTTCCGTAATCAGATGGAACCCGCGTCGATGGGGGGTAAGGGTAAATTCTTTCTGTATAATCATATTTTCTATTCTTTATTCCATTGGCCGTACTTGGCAAGGAAACACTACTGTGAACGTGCTACCTTTATTTACGGTGGAGGTTACTTCGATTGTTCCGTTCATATGTTCCATGATAGACTTGCAGATAGGCAAGCCCAATCCGGCTCCCTGAATGAAAGCATCAGCTTTTTCGAACCGTTCAAATATTATGCCGAGCTTTTTCTCAGGGATTCCGCGCCCTGTGTCGGAAACGCTTATTCTTGTTTCAGACAGTGTCGTCTCGTACGAAATTTCGACATAGCCCTGTACGGTATTTTTCAGTGCGTTCGATATGAGGTTGCTCAAAACCTGCTTGATGCGCATCGGATCTTGCTTTATCAGGTTGGGAGTTGCCGGATAGCGTTTCTTGAGCGTTACGCCTTCAGGTACGTTGGGCTGGCATTCGGTGCAGCTTTCATCTATCAGGTCGGAGAGGTTGCACCAGACCGGGGCCAACTCTATGTGTCCGGCTTCTATCTTCGATAAATCCAGTACATCGTTGATGATGTTCAGCAGCAATTCGTTGTTGTGGTTTATCAGGGAGATGTAATGGTTGCGTTCCTCAGCATCTTCTATATGGGGCAGGAGGCTGGAAAAGCCGATAATAGCATTCAGCGGTGTACGTATTTCGTGACTCATGTTGGCAAGAAAGGCCGATTTCAGGCGGTCTGACTCTTCGGCTTTTTCTTTGGCATCTGTCAGCATGGCTTCCGTGGCTTTGAGCCGGGTAATGTCGTAGTTGATACAGATTAGTTCGACACTGTTCCGTTCGGGAGCGTAGGTTTTCACTATCAGGTTGACATGTGTCCAAGTGTAGCTGCCGTCTTCTCTGAGAACACGTACTTCTTTATTGAACTTGTCTTCCAGACCTTTTGCTGCATTGTTCAGGAAACCGAGCATGGCGCGCCGGTCTTCGGGATGGATATGTCTGTACACTCCGATGATTCGGGACAGAGGAGTTCCTTCTTGTTCGCCGATATTGATGTACCAGCTGTGTTGGGCATCTCCTTGCCGGGTGAGTAAGTCGTAGTGTGCGTATCCTACTTTGGCATAGTTGCCTATCAGTTCGAAGAAACTTTCGAATTCCTGTATCTTGTTGTAGGCTACGGTGGTTTCGGTCTTATCGGCATTAATCAACAGGTAGTTGGCGGGGGTGTGGTTCTCGTCGTACAGCGTGGTTACTTTAGTTACGAGGTCTATTGTACCGGTTCTGGTTTGCGGATTGTAGTAAGAACCTACTTTCGAGAAGTCGTAGCGGAATGTGAAATCGGCGTCTTCATATTTTTTCAGTTTCTCTTTCATCTCTTTCGGGAAGATAGGGTTGTCAAATATATTGATACCCAGCAAGTCTTCTTTTCGTTGCAGATGAAACATCTCCAATTCCTTATCGTTGAGGTCTGTCAATACTCCGTCTGTATTGTAGACTTCAATGCCTACCGGAAGATGCTTATAGATGTTGTGCAAGAGTTGTTCGCGTTGTCGCAACATCTGTGTGGCGGACGACATATAAGGACCGTCCTGTATTTCGGCTATGCCGTAAATCTTGGTCTTTCCGTTTTCATCGGTTTTTTGCATACAGATTTTGCTGCGGACCCATGTCGGTCCTTTGACGGTATCAAGCAGATAGACGGTTTCATTCGTCTGTTGTATGTTGTCGAAGGAACGGACGGTAGTATGCGGCTGTTCCTCTCTCAGTATGCGCTTGTTGAAATTTTCAAAACTGATACAACCGCCTTCTTCCAATCCTAACAGGCTGGCGATGGGACCGTAGTATATATAATTGGCATCTTGTATATCGGCTTTCCACCAGCCTATATTGGCATTGTGCATTATTTCTGACAGCAGGTTGTAATCCTTTTCAGCGTCCATACATGGATGTTTAGGGTTGTTTATATTATATGCGCATACAAAAATAGATATAATTCGCAGAAATGGAAAGAAATAGGGAGCGGATGTTTTATTAAAAGTGGTACAATAATGATTTTGTTGAACTTATCTTTGTCTTGGCCTGCGAAACCGTGATGTCAGTTATTGATAAGAGAGCGTGAATTTGCATGCTATTTTGAAGAATGATACGGGTAATAATGAGAGTAATTACCGTAACAACAACCGGAAAAATATGGCTTTTTAATGATTCGCTTGTAATTTATTCGGAGATAAGCGGTATCTTTGTTACCGTTTACAACGCATTTACCCAACAAAACAAAAAATATATGGAAAAAGTTATTATCAATTCGTACGAGGATTTTGAAAAGCTGGTAGGTCAGCAAATCGGTGTTTCGGAGTATGTGGAACTTACGCAGGAACGCATCAATCTCTTTGCCGACGCAACGCTGGACCATCAGTGGATTCACATTGACACAGAACGCGCCAAGACCGAAAGTCCTTTTAAGAGTACCATTGCACACGGTTATCTCACCCTCTCCATGTTGCCTCATCTGTGGAATCAGATTATTGAGGTAAATAACCTGAAGATGATGATTAACTACGGAATGGATAAGATGAAGTTCGGTCAGGCTGTACTTTCCGGACAGAGCATCCGTCTGGTGGCTTCTCTGCATTCGTTGGCAAACCTGCGCGGTGTGGCAAAGGCGGAAATAAAGTTTGCCATTGAGATTCAGGGCGAGAAGAAGAAAGCGCTTGAAGGTATTGCTGTATTTTTATATTATTTCAACTGATTATGCGCAAAATGGTGTGCCCCCAATGCAAGGTGGGGGCATTTTATGTCTTGAACGGGCAGGGAGAGCGTTTGCCCGTATATGTGTCGGACAAAGGCGAGGTCGTACCGAAAGATCCGGCAGCTTCTTTGGAAGGGTATGACCTGGAAGAGGTTTACTGCTTATGCTGTTCCTGGCACGGGACTCCGAAACGTCTGGTGAAATATTGATATATACGCTCTTTCCATAGATGCCTGCACGCTGCGGCCGGATAATAGAGCAGCATGCGCGGTCCGGCATATCGCATGACTTCCTGCATCCGCTTCTTCATCTCCGGCTTGTAGCAATGTACCGGGCATAGTCTGCAAGTTGTTTTATTCTCTCCGAACGGGCAGCGCGACAGGCGCATGCGTGCATACTCCAGCAATTCGAGACATTGCGGGCAGAGTTCCTTGTTGCCCTCTTTCCTGCGGCAATAGAGGCGGATCATCTGTTCTACGGTGCGTTGTTCTTGGGCAATGTGTGATTGGCAGGTCTTATTCATCCATATTGCGTTTCAGGTAAACCATATCTTTCAGTTGTTTGCCCGCTTCATAAATGGGATGGTCGTAGTTATCCGTAAAGAAGTCCGGGATGCGGTGGGAATAGGTAAATCCGCAGTTCTCGTAAAAAGGAATCGCCAATGGGCTGTCTCCGGTTCCTACGAGCATTGTCAGGCATCTGCCTGCATAATGTCCGAAAAGATACTGTATCAGTTTCTTCCCGTATCCCCGACGTTGGAATTGCGGATAAACGGCAATGTTCTTTATCTCAAAAACATCTTCTGCTTCGCGGGTGACGACACAGGATGCTCTGATACTGCCGTCCTCGGACAACACGAACATTTCACCGCGTTCCAGATAACGGTCTATCATGGATTCTTGCTCATCGGCCAAAAGCAGCAGGTCGAGGTATTGTTTCTTATTATGGAGCACAGGCTGTATACTTATCATTTCATTGCTGTTTGAACGGGTTTGTATGGCAAAGATAATCCTTATGGGCATAGAACCAAACAAAACACCAGGAAATATTGTTGATTTCCAACATGGAATAGATTAATGGTTATGGATAAAATGAAGTCTTTGTTCTTTTTTTTGACGCTTTGGACATTTTTGCCACTTTTTGCAGGCTATGCTCCTGATAATGTGCAAACTGCCCTGACGAAAATGTATCCTTCCGCCAAAGGGATAGCCTGGTCGCAGGACGAGGAGTATTACGTTGCGGATTTTATGATGAACGGATTTGATACCAAGGTCTGGTTCAATACGGATGCAGAGTGGGTAATGAAGCAAACGGATTGGGAAACCCTGGATGAGGTGCCTGCCGCCGTATTCAACGCTTTTGCAGCCAGTCAGTTTTCGGACGGGGTGGTACAGAATGTTGTTTGGGTGCAATTTCCCAAATGGCAACCTATTGTAGCCATACAGGTGGGCAGGCCGAACGTGCAGATAAAATATCAGATATTGTTTACTCCGAACGGTGAAGTTCTCCGCCAGCAGAATATCACTTACGCTTACAATACGCTTGGGGCAAGTACTTTCCTGTAATCAGACGTGAAATGCCCGGCTGTCGGGTAGGCATCTCATTTCTGTCGCTTGGTATAAAAAACAAGGCTGTGTATTTTTTATACTCTCTGTTTACGCTATCTTTGCCGCAAAGAAAGACTTTATCTTATGAATCGGACTACTTTTCTGCAAGATGTTTACAGTGTTGTTGCCGCTATTCCTGAAGGATGCGTTGTAACCTACGGGCAGATTGCCAGTTTGGTAGGCAGACCTCAGTGCTCGCGTATGGTGGGGCAGGCTATGCACAACGTACCGGAGGAATTGCATTTACCTTGTCATAGGGTTGTAAACAGCCGGGGCAGATTAGTGCCGGGTTGGACGGAGCAAAGAGTATTGTTGGAGAATGAAGGTGTCCGGTTTAAGACAAACGGCTTTGTAGATATGAAAAAGTCTCAATGGGAATTTATGAAAGAACAATAAACTAACGAATAATAATCGAAATATGAAATTTATAGGTGCACATGTATCTGCCGGCGGCGGTGTGGAGCTGGTTCCCGTCAATGCCCATGGAATAGGAGCGAATGCTTTTGCCCTGTTTACCAAGAATCAGCGTCAGTGGGTGGCGAAGCCCCTGACGCAGGAAAGTATTGCCTTGTTTAAGGAGAATTGCAGGAAATATGCTTTGGAGGCACGTTATATTCTTCCACACGACAGTTATCTGATAAATCTGGGGCATCCCGAAGAAGAAGGGCTGGAGAAGAGCCGTGCGGCTTTTCTGGATGAGATGCGACGTTGTGAGGAACTGGGACTGGAATTGCTGAATTTCCATCCGGGCAGCCATTTAAATAAAATTTCGGTTGAGGCTTGCCTGGACAGGGTTGCCGAATCGATTAATATTACCTTAGGCAAGACGCAAGGCGTAACGGCGGTCATTGAAAATACGGCAGGACAGGGCAGCAATGTAGGCAATGAGTTTTGGCAACTGAAACATATCATCGACCGTGTGGAAGACAAGTCGCGTGTAGGTGTCTGCCTTGATACGTGCCATACGTATACGGCGGGTTATGATATCGTAAATGAATACGACAAGGTTTTCGACGAATTCGATAAGACCGTTGGCTTCGGTTTTCTGCGCGCCATACACTTGAACGATTCGAAAAAAGCGTTGGGTAGCCGTGTAGACCGTCACGACAGTATCGGCAAGGGGCTTATCGGCTTGGATTTCTTCAAGCGTTTTATGAAAGACGAGCGTTTTAGCGATATGCCGGTGATACTCGAAACTCCGGATGAAACGCTTTGGGCGGAAGAAATCAGCATGCTGCGTAGTTTTGAATAATTGTCCGGAAATAAATGACGCGGACTTTCGTGGATGTTATTAATTGTATCCACGAAAGTCCGCGTTATTTGTGCCCGAATTATACGATAATGAAGTTTATTCGTTTCTCGTGATGCGTTTGCTGCCTGCGGCCTGCATTATTGGTTGACCTTAACGTCCTTCCACTCAAAATTAGAGATAATCTCTTTGTCGCATTGGGCATTCTTTGCCTTGATATTCAAATTCTCGAAAGTGAAATCCTTCAATTCGTATTGGTCGGACTTTCTGACGTTGAAGAATATGTCGCAGCTCAGGCTGATATTGCGCAGCGTCACGTTGTTGGCACGTGAGAGGGGGATGTCCTTGCGGCCTTTGAGGTCGAAGAACTGTGTCCACGGTTTGATGAGCAGCATGCTCTTGGCATCGCCTGTGATGTCTTCCACCAGGATGTATTCGTAGTGTTGCGGCGTATCGGGACGCATCTTCAGCCACAACAGGCGCGTGGCATTGCTGATTTTGCAGCGGCGGAGAATGATGTTGCGGTTGTGTATCGACTCGCTGCCGCATGTCAGACCGCTGTGGCAGAAGCCGTACGTGCAGTCTTCTATGATAATGTTGGTGTTGCTGCCGTTATTAGGGTCCTTATCCGCCCACGGGCCTTTGCCGCCTTTCAGTGCCACGGCATCGTCGTTGACGGACATATAGCAGTTTTTCACCAGTACATTGCTGCAGACGTCAATATCGATCGCATCGCTGCTCGGTGCTTTCACCGGGGCGGCAGGAGCGAAAATATGGAGATTCAGCAGCTTTATGTTATTGCAGCGGTAGATATGCGTAGTCCAGAACGGAGAGTTCATGAGGCGTACTCCGGAGATTTGCACATCGTTACTGTTGGAGATGTAAACCAGGCGGGGACGCAACTCGTCCATATTGGTACATTTCGGGATAACCTGCCGGCGCAGCCAGAAAGATTTCCAGTACCTGTGCCCGTTGCCGTTGATTGTGCCTTTGCCGGAAATGGTAAATCCGTTTACCTTGTCGGCATTCACCAGTGCGGCGAAGTATTTCAGGCTTTGTCCTTCTATGCGGGTGTTAACAATGGCGAAGTTGCTGATGTCGTCACTTCCTTTCAGCACTGCACCTTCTTCCATGTATAGATGCGTTTTCGGCTTGAAGAAGATAGAGCCGCTGAGGAATGTTCCTTTGGGGATGATGATAACGCCGCCGCCATTCTCGGCTGCCCGGTCGATGACGGCCTGTATTTTCTCCGTTTGCAGGATTGTACTGTCGTTTGCCACACCGTAATCGGTAATGGTATACTTCTTGCCCAGTGTGTCGATGTTTACGATTTCGTTCTGTCTGAACCAGTCGGGAATAGGCGTGCCGTCGGGGAATTTCTCTTGCCCGGACATTTGCAGGCTGATAAATGCCGTAAATAGGAATGCAATGATTTTCATGGTTTCCGATAAATTTAAAATCTACTTATGAATTATGCTGCAAACATAGGAAACTTAGTGCAATGCCGGACGAAAGACGTTGATTTAAATTCTGTGTAAAATGACTTTTCAGCCTGCCTTGAACACGCATTCCACACGGTTGCCGTCGGGGTCGAGCACTACGCTTTCAAAATATCCGTCTCCCGATGTACGGGGTTCTCCGCTGATGGTATATCCGGCACTTCGCAGCTTTTCCGTCAGTTCGAGAACCTCTTCTTTGCTGTCGAGTGCAAAGGCGAAGTGGGTCAAACCGAGCCTGTTTTCCCCGATGGGAGTATTCTGTACATCGGTACGGCTCATCAGCTCCAGGTCGGCTCCGCAGTCGAAGCGGATAAAGTAGGATTCAAACCCTTTTTGAGGGTTGACGTATTTCTCATTGCTTGTACCTTTGAAGTAACGGATATAGAATTCTTTCATTTCTTCCAGACGGAAAGTCCAGATGGCGATGTGATGTATTTTCATAAGTCAATCTGTTTTTGTTTTATGCAATGCGTGTTCATCTACGGCTTCCATTGCAGGTGTAAAATGGGAAAAGGATTCCCCGAAGGGTCGGTTTCATCTCTTCCGATGAGTTGGAAGCCCATGTGCAGATAGAACCGGTGAGCTTTTTCGTTTTGCTCATTGACGTCCACCTTATAGATATGTTTTTCGTGGAGTGCGTATTGCATCAACTGCTTGCCATATCCTTTTCCCTGTTCATCGGGATGTACAAAGAGCATTTCAATGAGTTCGTCGCTTAGCCCCATAAAGGCAGCGATTTTTCCTTCCCGGTTACGGATGATGTAAAGCTCTACGGCCTGGAAATATTGGTTTCGTACCAATGGCTTGTAGAATTGTATGTTCTCTTCTGTCAGGAAATGGTGGGTACTGCGAACGGAGGCTTCCCATACGGTGAGCAGTTCGTCATAATCTTGCGGGGTGGGTCGAAGGATTTTCATCGGATACTTGTTTTGGGGTTATTAATAGTGATTACTGTTGGTATAAACGTCGGTTACCGGTTATAATCGGTTACTTCATAGGTTAGAAGTCTGCTTTTTGAGTGATGCTTATTCTCTTTCCGGTCACCGGATGTGTAAACTCCAGCATTTCGGCGTGCAGATACAGGCGTTTGGCTTTCCGTCCATAGAGTTCGTCGCCTATGATGGGGCAGTGCAGTCCGAGCGGGTGGGCGGCATGCACCCGAAGCTGGTGGGTGCGTCCGGTGCGGGGATAAAAGGCGATACGGGTACGGTTGTCCTTGCGTTCCAGTACTTCAAAGTCTGTTACAGCAGGCTTGCCATATCCGGTATGCACCATTTGCCGGGGGCGGTCGAGCGGGTTCGGGCATAATGGCAGTTCAACCGTTCCCGCATCTTGAGAAACGCTGCCTTGAAGCAACGCAATATAGCGTTTGCCTACACTGCGGTTTTTAAACTGCGCTTGCAGGTTTTGGTGGACTTGCTTGGTTTTTGCAACCACCAGCAGTCCCGATGTAGCCATATCCAGGCGGTGTACAATCAACGGACCGTCCGCATCGGGATACCGCTCGCGCATCATGCTGTAAACGGAAACCACATCTTCCTTGCCGGGTACGGACAACATCCCTGCCGGTTTATTAACCACCGCCAGCCATTCGTCTTCGTAGATAATGTCCAATGTTTTCTTGCCGGACTGCAACTCTTTCAGAATCGGGTTCTCGTCTACTTCAAGGCCTTGCAGCATATGTCCCAATATAGGCTCGCACTTGCCTTTGCAGGCGGGATAGTAATGTCCGTGATGCCGTATTTCCGTTTTGGGGGATTCTCCCCACCAGAATTCTGCCATTGCAACAGGCTTCCACCCGTGCAGATAGGCTTGTTGCAACAGTTTGGGGGCGGCGCACTCACCGGCTCCCGCAGGCGGGGTTTTGTGTACGGTCTGCCCGAAGATGTCGCAAAGCGTCTTGACTTCTCCCCGGTAATTCAGCATCTTGAATTGTTCGAACAGTTTTTGCTGCAAGGCGGCAGAACGTTGCTTACGTTCGCTTTTCAATGCCTGTATGCCGGCCTCATAATCGGAAATCGTTTGCTGTAAGGGAGCAATCCGCTCTTTCCAGGCACGTTCCATGCGTTTGTATTCGGCTTTTTGGAACTGACTTTCGCGTATCAGGGCGCTCTCTTCCTCAGGCGTCATTGGAGCACCGTTGGGTAAAGCCGCTTCGCGTCTTCGCTCTTCCCGTTTCTCTTTGGCGCGTTTCATCTGCCGTTTGGCTTCTTCCAGCGTTTCTTGGGCAGTTTGCCGCAGGGCAGCCAGTTGTTGCATTTGCCGTTTGTATTCTTCGTCCTCTTCCAACAGGCCGATGCGCGTGTTGATTTGCGAAATCTGTTCTTCCTCTATCTTGAAGAACCCTTGCGGCTGCAACAGGTCGTAGACCGGCGGTACGAAAAACGGATGCACATTACTGCCCGCCAGTATGCCGGAGAATGCTGCCAGGTATCCTGTTTCACCCTCTTGAGTCCTTACAACCAGAACACCGAACATCTTGCCCTGAGCCAACTCTTCTTTCCACGCTTCCTGCAAACCGAGATAGGCTTGCACCTCTTTCGCTGCTGCCACGCAGAGTGGATGAGGTGTATAGCAAAAAGGGAAAGTAAATCTTTCCGGCAATGGTATGTCTGCTACGGGGGTATGGAAATGGTGCAACATGGCGAGGGAAGTTAATCGTCAATCAAATTATCATTGTCCGTATTGATAATGTAGGGAATGTTGTCATTCTCCTCGTCCGGAACGGACAGGACATCTTCCGCATCCTTCTGTTGCGGCAAGGGATGCGGATACGCTGATTTCTTTTTCTTCTTTCCGTATTTGCGTTCCCTCTCCCAGGCAGCTTTGCGCGCCTGATACTGTTCGTATTGGTTTTCCAGATAGTTGTCGGCCATAATCTGTCGTTTATAAAGTATTCAACTTTTGCTTTTCAAATACAGAGAATCAGGGTATGCTCTGTATTATTTTCTTCATGCTGTTAAATTTTCTACGTCTCTGTATTCAGTCTGTATAGACTCCGAAAATTTGTTTATCGCTCGGTGGGAAGTGAGAACTCCTGCCAGTCGTATTGTTGCCCGTTTCCGTCGGCTACGGCCACCCGTATGGTGACATTTCCCGTCTTTATCCGCTCGCCTGCGCTGATGGTGGCGGTGTATTTCACGCCATTGTGAGGGGCGATTTGCTCCACCATTACAGGTGGTGAAATGTAGATGCGCTTCATGCCTGTGGTTTCGGTAACCATCGGTACCACATTATATATAGTCTGTTCACCTTCGTTCATGATTTCGAAAATTACTTTGCTTTTCTCACCCGAACTGATTACGTGGTCACGGCTGTCGTCTATGAAACGGATGTTGCGTATCCTTAGGTTATCGAAGACGCTTGGAGCGGGATACGTTTCGTGCTGTGGCTTGTAGGGCTCCGTTCTTTCTATCCGGTAACCGTATGTCTCTTGTTTGGGGGCAGACACAGCATTTCCAATGGCTGCTCCGGCAATGGTTCCGATAATTGTACCGATGGCCGAACCCCGGTAACCGCCCCGCCAGCCGCCATTATTGTCGCCTATCAGACCGCCGATGGCACCGCCGACATTTCCGCCGATGGCTGCACCTGCAAATATTGCACCGGGATCGCCCGATGCCGTTTGGCTTGTGCCGCAACCCGACAGGATGAGCAACGAAGCGGTTAACACTCCAATCTGTCTCTTCATATCGTTAAGCTTTGGTTAGTTGTACAAAGATAGTGAAATATATGGTAAATAGCCTGTTCTCTTTTACTCTTTAGTTTCTTCTTAATACATAAAACCCTCAGGTATCATAAGGCTATATTCTAAATGTTGTGCCACTTAGCTGGCACAAATGTGCCTTTTAATAGGCACAACCTTGCCTATTAAAAGGCAAAGGTTGGCATATCATAATGTATTGCTCCAATAATAATCTTCAAAGTAAGAATCGAATTCAATGGAGAAAGTTACTCCGCACTCTTTGAGTATGTTTATGATATTTTGTTGCTCGGCAGGAGATAATGCCCGTTCGCCATTGCGGACACGATAGTAGGTACGGCGGCTGGAATTACTGATGACCCGGTTGATGAAGAAGTGTGTTTGTTTGGCGGTGAGGTTTTCCAGAATCCCGAGAAAGCCTTTGGCATACCTCACCTGCTTATTGGAGCAAAAGTAAGGACACTCATTCTTGAACTTGGCTAAATGCTTGGGATTGATGGCACTGCAAGATATAAGCTCTTCCGGCGAAAGCCTTTCTGCCAATTGCCTGAGGCAAGTTTCTGCTTTACTGCATTGCCGGTTGATACACCATAGGAAATTATTGGGAACATCTGAAAATGCAAGTTCTTTTTCTTTCATTGTGAATTGCGGTTTATGTGAGGACTCTGATAACTATCTGCAAATGTAGCCATTCTTATTCTTATTAGGCGTGAGATGTTTATAAAAAAATCTGTTATTGCTCTTTTATCAAAATGTTATGTTTATATTCGCAAAAAAACAGAAACTGATTATTAAGGAAGGATATTATGCTTGCATATACATACATCGAACATGGAAGATTCGGTCTGTTGGACAAGCCAAAGCCCGAATTGAAGGACTCTCGCGACGCTATTGTCCGCGTGACACTTGGTAGCATCTGTACCAGTGATTTGCATATCAAACATGGCAGTGTGCCGCGTGCTGTTCCGGGAATAACGGTAGGGCATGAAATGGTGGGCGTTGTTGAACAGGTTGGGAGTCGTGTTACTTCGGTCAAACCAGGCGACAGGGTTACTGTCAATGTTGAGACTTTTTGCGGTGAGTGTTTTTTCTGCCAACACGGATATGTGAATAACTGTACGGATGTGAATGGTGGTTGGGCATTAGGATGCCGTATTGACGGCGGTCAGGCGGAGTATGTCAGGGTTCCTTATGCCGACCGGGGATTGAACCGCATTCCCGATTCGGTGAGCGATGAACAGGCGCTTTTTGTAGGCGATGTGCTGGCTACGGGATTTTGGGCGGCACGCATTTCGGAGATTTCCGGAGATGATACGGTTCTTGTCATAGGAGCCGGTCCTACGGGGATATGTACTTTGCTTTGCGTGATGCTGAAGAAACCGAAGCGTATCATTGTTTGTGAAAAGTCCTCTGAAAGAATTCGGTTTATCCGTGAACATTATCCTGATGTATTGGTGACGGAGCCGGAAGAATGTAAGGAGTTTGTACTTCGTAACAGCGATCACGGAGGCGCTGATGTCGTGCTGGAAGTGGCAGGAGCCGGAGACACTTTCCGCCTGGCGTGGGAATGTGCCCGTCCCAATGCGGTGGTTACGGTTGTGGCGCTTTATGACAATCCTCAAATACTTCCTTTGCCCGATATGTATGGTAAGAATCTGACTTTCAAGACCGGTGGAGTGGATGGATGCGATTGTGCCGAGATTCTCCGTTTGATAGAGGCGGGAAAGATTGATACCACGCCGCTTATCACACACCGTTTTCCCCTGACAAAAATCGAAGAAGCATACCGCGTATTCGAAAACAGGCTGGACGGGGTGATTAAAGTGGCGATAGCGGGAAAATAAAAACAAGCTTCAGGCTTTATTTTCCTGTTTTATTTTCCGGCAGCTGGTGTGCGAAGTTGCCAGAAAGCTACGGCAGCAGCGGCAGCCACATTAAGCGAGTCGACGCCGTGCGACATGGGGATGCGGACTACGTAGTCGCTCCCGGCAATGGTTTCGCGTGAAAGTCCGTCTCCTTCGGTACCCATTATGATAGCCAGCTTAGGTTCGGCGGTCAAGGCAGGATTGTCGATAGGTATGGAGTTGTCGGTAAGCGCCATAGCTGCCGTGCGGAAACCTAAGTCGCTCAGTCTGCCGATAGGAGCGTCCAGCCAAGTCCATGGTACGAGGAATACCGACCCCATGGATACCCTGACCGCACGCCGGTTGAGCGGGTCGCAAGAGGTGGGGGTGAGCAGCACGGCATCTATGCCGAGAGCGGCAGCCGAACGGAAGATTGCTCCTATGTTGGTTGTATCGACCACGCCGTCTATCACTACGATACGCCGGGCTTCCCGGCATACTTCCTCAAGGCTGAGTGGCGTGGGACGCCGCATGGCGCAAAGGACGCCGCGGGTCAGGGTATATCCGGTAAGCGTGGCAAGCAACTCCCTTGTTCCTGTATAGACCGGAATGTCTCCGCTACGCCCAATGATGGTTGCGGCATCACCCGTAATGTGTTTCTGTTCGCATAGGAGTGCCAGAGGTTTATATCCTGCATCAATGGCAACGGAAATGACTTTGGGACTTTCCGCAATGAAGATGCCTTTGGTAGGTTCGATGCGATTACGTAGCTGAGCTTCGGTAAGCGTGCTGAAAATTTCCACTCCGGGGTGGGATAGGGATGATATTTCGATGATGGGCATGTGGCTGTTTCTTTTTTGTTATTGTTTTTGATGCGTTTTCGTGAATCGGGATTAAAATCAAACAATGAAAAAGAATTACTCTTCATTGGAGTCCATAACCTTATCTGCCAGTGGAACCAGCTCAAATTCAAGAATGCTTGCCGGTATCTCGCATTCTTTAAATAAGTAGTTCAAGATATTGCGTTTGGTGTTTGTACTGCAAGAAGTATGAACGTAACAATGTTCTGCCACTTTGCTTCTTCCTTTGGCCTCGGAAGCATGTATCCAGTAATTCTTACCGGCTACATAGGTCATTGTAGAAGGACTTTCATTATATATGAGTTTGCAGACTTGTACCAGCATTTCCACCCAGTTTGAGACTGCATGCCGTTCGTTTCTGTAGCGATAACCGATGATTTGCCGCCAACTCAGTTCATATTCGTCGTCGTCAAATGAAACCAGCTCATATTCCTTTTCCAGTGGAACATATTCCGTCTTTATCATCGGCCATAGCCGGAGGAAGTTTTCAAGAAGAATCTGTTGTCTTTCTTTAATCTCGTCAATAGTCCATTTAGAACATTGTTTTAGATAGTTTGACAAACAGAAAGCCGAGTTTTTAAAACCGTTAATCTTGTTTCCTTTGCGGTCTGTGTATCCGTCCTTTTTCTCCTGAAACGAGTGGTTGCTGTATGACGTATTGAATCCGGTAAGGGTTAGGTTGGCAAAAGTGTGGAGATAGGTGTCATATATCTGCTGCCAGTTTTCTCCCAGTTCTTCTTTCCACTGAGGTGTTAGTGTGTTAGATTCTTTAATCGTTCAGAATCCTCTCTGCGGTTAAGCAACACTTCGTCAACTCCAATGAGTAATTTGCCGGCCCAATCAGCATTGAACTGGCTACGAAAGTCTTCGTTGGTATTAAATGTGACATTATCCTGAAAGATTGCTTTCAGAAAATTCAGGAAAGTACTTTTACCGGTGTTTCTTTCTTGAGAAACCAAAAGTAGAATTGGTAGTTTCTGTACAGGATTGAGATAAAGAAGCTGAAAGTAATCCATACCTAACTCATAGTGTTCTCCGAAAATATGAAGAATAAGTTCTTGTATATGTGGGAACTTCCCTTTTTGAGGGGTATGGGTAATCGGCTCATACAGATTAAGGAATGAGCCGATGTTCCTCTTATAATCTACGTGACTTGGAACTGTACAGAAACCATCGTATTTAGGAACACTTGCTATGAAGTCTTTCCCATGATCATAACGTAAAGTCCCCATACTCCAAGGGACTCTACGCTTGGCAAATGTACCATTAATAAGAGGTTGAAAAACTATTTTATAGAGTGTGGTACCAACTCTTACGTATTCATCTGTCATTTCAATTTTTCCCATATCTAAAATTCCTCCCATCCTGATTTTGGTTTATGTTTTACTCCTTTTTGTATCTCTTTGTATAGGCTCTCTTTGTCAATCGGTTTTTTCCTACTTTTTTCCATCCACTCCATAAGTTCGGTACGTTTGAATTTAAGCATTTTCCCAGGTTGATAATAGGGAATTTTATTTGCCTGAACAAGAGCATAAACCGTTGGCTTAGCCAGACTGAGTATCTCACAAGCCTCGTTAATACCAATCATTTCTTCCTTTGCTGCTGTCTGTCTCTTTAATAACTGCTTCATCTCATTAATAGAAATCGTCAGTTCTTCCACCTTCTCCAATAGAAAAGCTGTGGCTTGAGGTAATTCCTCGAAATTTAATTTTATCTTCATCATTTTAAATTGATTTTCAGCAAAGAAAGATGGTGTATTATTGGTTAACTGGTGGATTATAAGTTAACCAATGGGTAGTAATGTTTTTTCTATATTAATCCCTTGAAAAGGGAAGAGATTGTGCAACGAGCGGTGTTCCGATAGGAATAATTTTTATTGTAAACCGTCCTTCATTACAGGTGAGTTTGCTGGAAATGGTCAGTATTTCTGTATCTTCAAGCATAAGCTGAAAACTTTTTTTGATGAAATGTGCTATTTGCATATTTGAGCATCCTAACCGCTTTCCGATATTTCTAGCTAAATGGTATAGATCTTTTGATGTAACTCCATTCAAACGACGTAATACAGCTGTCTTTATTTCTGTTTTATTGTTTAAGGCCATAATATTTTCTTTCATGACACTCATTTCATTGCTTGTCAGTATATCTTTGAAAGTAGCTTCAAAATAAGACAAGACTTCTTTTATTGTATCATCTTTTTCTTTTTTGATACGTTCTCTATCCAATCTTACTTCTTCCTCATGAGAGTACAATATAGAATTTTCTGTCTTTTCTTTACCATCATCAATGGTTTTATGAAATAGTTTCATCGATAGTCTACCATTCCTTTTCGTATTTCCCTGTATTTTGTTAATCCTTTTACTTCTTTGATCTTGTAATACATCAATAAAATTACATATTGTAGGTACAATATATTTACAGTAAGCTGTTTCAACCATAAATATGATTGTAATAAAAAGTAGGGTAGTGAAGAGTGAGTATAATACAAGATCCAGACTATGTGGAGAGTTCCCTTTCAATATCAGATATCTGGGAATTGAGGTAATTGAACATATTGCAGTTACATATATTACAGCAAAATGGAATAAATTTAATCTTTTCATAATTAGTGATTTTTTGTTATTGATTTTGATGCAAATATATTTTTGAAGTATCAGAAATTAAAGGAAAAGATTACAAAATGTCTGGTTTTTAATATAATATAAGTATCATACTTCGTGAAATCGCCAATCATACTTATAAAAAAACGAATAAAGAAAATTTACACTTTTAACTGTATTTTGTATTGTTACATAAATAAAAAAGCCGTTGGGAAACTTCGATTTTCCCAACGGCTATGCATATAAAAACTTTTGATCACTATTGCATGTTTATTTCAGATATGCAATTTTATTGCATATTACTTTAGTGATATTTTATCGACAGTCTCTCTTTTCTTTTCACTTACTAATTCAGCATAGATTTGTGTTGTTGCAACATTCTTATGAGTAAGCATTTTTGACACTGTGAAGATGTCTGTACCGGCTGCGATTTGTAGTGTAGCATATGTGTGCCTAGCGCAATGGAATAAGATAGGCAAACAGAGCACCGGAAACGAGAAGAAAGGATAACGTAATCCATTGGAAACTAATCATTTCTCTATATTCTTCCACTTGTGGAAAAAGCAGGAAAGTGGGGATTATTGAAGATGTTCAGTTACCAAACCGTTAGCCGGTCAGTTACCGAAAGGGAACGAGGTAACGCGAAGCAAATCGGATAATTAAAAACACCGATATATTACACTGATTGTCATTGTTTTGCATACCGAAGAACGCTTATAAAACAGGTAATTTTGCAACTAAAGTTATAAGCGTATGAAAGTAGAAAAATTCAAGGTTTTGCTCTACCTCAAAAAGAGCGGACTGGACAAGTCGGGCAAGGCTCCCATCATGGGACACATCACCGTTGACGGCAAGAGCTGCGTGTTTTCAACTGGCTATTATTGCAACCCCGAAGATTGGAAAGCCAAGACAGGAGAGGTAAAAAATATAAGGACAAACAACCTTCTTGGTGAACTGCGCACCAAGATAGAATCATCCTATGCCAATCTGTTGAAGGAAACCGGGATGGTTACAGCGGAGATTCTGAAAAATGAAATCACCTGTGTAGCTGCCATACCGGTTACACTGCTTAGAACCGGAGAGGAAGAACGGGAAAGGCTCAGAATACGCTCCGAAGTGATAAACTCCACTTCTTCCTATCGCCAGTCCAAATCCTCACAGGCATATCTGCACGAATACCTTCTGCCATTGAACAGGCGTGACATCGCTTTCGAGGATATTACCGAAGAGTTCGGCTGGGGTTATAAACTGTATCTGAAAGCCAAAGGTTGTGGAGCCGGACATATTAACCACTGCCTTACATGGCTGAACAGGTTGATCTATATTGCAGTTGACAGAGAAGTTATCCGTTTCAATCCACTTTCGGATGTCCCTTATGAGAAGAAGCCTGACTACAAGCTCAGGCACATAAGCAGAGCCGAGCTGCAACGGATTATGGAACAGCCTATGCCGGAGAGGTTACAGGAACTTACACGAAGAGCGTTCATCTTTTCTGTGTTCACTGGGCTCTCGTATGTCGATGTGAAAAGGCTTTATCCCTCGCATATCGGATTGACAGCGGACGGAAGACGTTTCATCCGTATCAACAGGAAAAAGACAGATGTAGAGTCCTTTATACCGCTCCACCCAGTGGCAGAGCAAATTTTATTTCTGTATAATACCACTGATGATAACAGTCCGATATTTCCTTTGCCTAAACGAGATACGCTGTGGTACTGCATTCACGAGATTGGCATTGTGGCAGGTGTCAAAGAAAATCTCAGCTACCATTCGTCCCGGCATAGCTGCGCTACGCTGACTCTTGCCGCCGGAGGTGATTTGTACACCACGAGCCGCATGTTAGGGCACACCAGCATACATTCAACGGAAATCTACGCCAAGGTAATGCCGGAAACAAAGGTTGCTGCCATTGACTTGTTGAACAGAGCTTTTAGATAGGGTACGGGAAAGAGAACTCTTCTTTTTCCCTTAATTAGATTTTACCTCTACATCATATTCTGTCCAATTCATAAAAGTGGGTGAGGTTCAAGTAAATCAGGGCAACTTTATTCAATGAGCGAGAAATTTGCATATCCTGTATTAAAAATAGTTTGTAATTCAAAGCTTTCTCGTAGAAAAATATTAAATTTGCATTCAAAGCAAATAATATAGCTATGGCAGAAAACCTAAATCGAATAAAAGTGGTTCTTGCGGAACAGCGTAGAACAAATAAATGGCTGGCAGACCAGTTGGCGGTAAACCAAACTACTGTGTCAAAGTGGTGTACGAATACCACACAGCCAGACTTATACACGCTGAATAAAGCGGCAACTGTTCTTGGAGTTGATATAACAGAACTGCTGAATAGCAAATTAAGAAAATAAGGTTTTCAGATAAAGAAGCCTTGTTGCATAGTGATAGTAACTTCCGATAATAGAAGATTATCAGAACTAAAATAGCTAAGAATATGGATAAAAGCTCATTGTCAGAAGAAGATATAAAGCTTCGCTACATAACCCCTTCAATAGTAGGGAAAGGGTGGTCTGTTGAAAATATCACAATGGAGACCCGTGTACAATTCACTGATGGCAAAATTAGTCTTCATGGTAATTTTGTGCATCGTGAAAAACCGAAATTCGCCGATTATGTGCTGTACATTAATCGGGGAACACCTATCGCTATTGTGGAAGCTAAAGATGCCAACCATACAGTATCATTTGGTTTACAGCAAGCCAAAGATTATGCTGTTATGCTGGATGTGCCATTTGCTTTTAGTTCTAACGGTGAAGGTTTTGCCGAACACGATTTCCTGACAGGTCAAGAACGAGAGTTTGCTATGGATGAATTTCCATCACTTGATGAATTGTACGCTTGTTATAAGAGTGAATCAAACCAAGGCGGCGGACTTTCTGAAAAGGAAGAAGCCATTATCAAGCAGTCTTATTGTAGCGGACAAAACATTTTTCCGCCCCGATATTATCAACGCAACGCCATTAACCGTACAGTGAATGCAATTGCCAAGGACAAAATCGTTTGTTACTGGTCATGGCTACCGGAACAGGAAAGACTTATACAGCCTTTCAGATTGTTTGGAGATTGCTGCAAAGTGGGTTGAAAAAGAAAGTGTTGTATTTGGCAGACCGTAATATTTTGGTCGATCAATCCATTCAACAAGACTTTGTTCCTCTCGAAAAAGTAATCCATAAAATAGATGTTTCCAAAGATGACAAAAGCAAGATAACTTCTTACGAGGTGTATTTTGCTCTTTATCAGCAACTCATTGGGACGGATGACAAAGAGCATTATAGTGAATTGTTCAAGCCTGACTTTTTTGATTTGGTAATTGTCGATGAGTGCCATCGTGGAAGTGCCAAGGAAGATAGCAAGTGGAGACGTATTCTTGATTATTTCTCTGATGCTACCCATCTTGGTATGACTGCCACGCCTAAAGAAACAAAATATCAGTCGAGTATTGGCTATTTTGGTGAACCTATTTACACCTATAGCTTAAAGAACGGCATTGAGGATGGTTTCTTGGCTCCGTTTAAGGTGGTGAATATCACTACAAACATAGGCGATGAATGGCGTCCGGTCAAAGGACAGAAAGATATTTACGGTAATGAAATAGAAGACCGTATCTACAATAATTCGGACTATGATTATAACATCGTAATTGAAGATAGAATCCGTGAGGTGGCTCATGAAATTACTTGCTATCTGAAAAGCACAGACCGAATGGCTAAAACTATTGTATTCTGTGCCAATGAGACACATGCCGAACAGATGCGCATGGCATTGACGAATGAGAATGCCGATATGTGTAAGCTGCATCCTGATTATGTGGTGCGCATTACCGGAAGCGATGAGTTTGGCAAAGGGAAATTAGACTATTTTATCTCTGTTTCTGAGAAGTACCCGGTTATAGCCACTACAAGTAAACTCTTATCTACAGGGGTAGATTGCAAGATGGTAAAACTGATTGTACTTGACCAACAAATAGGTTCTATGACCGAGTTCAAGCAAATAATCGGTCGTGGAACACGTTTAAGGGAAAAAGAAGGGAAAAAATATTTCGTGGTAATGGACTTTAGAAATGTTACCCGATTATTTGCAGACCCGGATTGGGATGGTCCTATTGAGATAGACCCCAACTATCCTCCAAAGCCATGCCCGAAATGCGGAAAGCGTCCTTGCGAATGTCCACCTGAACCCCAAAAACCATGTCCTGTTTGTGGTCAGACTCCTTGTGTCTGTCCGCCATCACCCAAGCAACCTAAGCCTATTGTCGATAAAGATGGTTGCCCTGTGAAGATAATAAATAAGGTGGTATGCTTACGACAAGAAAGCACTTACCCGTAAGGAAAGAGCTGAGCAAGTGAAGAAGCGTGACGTATTCAGCAAATATGGCGATGAAGCCCGAAAGGTACTTGAAGCATTGTTGGATAAATACATGAATGAGGGTATCACCGAAATAGAAGGTACTGCCGTATTGCGCAATGACCCTTTCAGACGAATAGGTTCACCTGCCGCAATTGCCAAACTATTTGGCGGAAAGGACGGATATTTCAACGCCGTCAAAGAATTGGAAGAACAAATTTATAACGTAGCATAAGAAGATATTAAAATATGAGCCTATCGAATTTTGTAAAGCGTGTTCGTAATATCATGCGCAATGATGCAGGTATCAATGGCGATGCGCAACGAATTGAGCAAATAGCTTGGATGCTTTTCCTCAAAGTATATGATGAGAAGGAAAAAGACTGGGAAATGGACGAGGATGATTATACCTCCATCATTCCGGAACAGTGCCGATGGCAAAATTGGGCAAAAGACGATGGAAGCGGAAACGCTTTGACTGCCGATAAACTGCTCGATTTCGTCAACAACACTTTATTTCCTACACTCAAGGAGCTGCCTGTTGACCATAAGACACCCATCAAGAAAGCTATTGTGCGCACAACCTTTGATGATGCCAACCAATATATGAAAGATGGTGTGCTTCTTCGTCAGGTAGTCAATGTGATAGATGAACTCGACCTTAGCAATTACGAAGAAAGCCATGCGTTTGGCGAGATATATGAAACCATCCTGAAAGAAATGCAGTCTGCCGGGTCTTCGGGCGAATTTTATACGCCACGTGCCTTGACCGATTTCATGGCTAAGGCTGTAAATCCGCAGGTTGGTGAGCGTATGGCAGACTTTGCCTGTGGAACAGGTGGCTTCATCGTAAGCTGGCTGAAAGAATTGGATAAAAAAGTTGAGACTGGTGCAGACCGCGATAGTTATAACGCATCGGTCTATGGCATTGAAAAGAAGCAATTCCCTTATATGCTGTGTGTAACCAATCTCTTGCTTCATGGCATTGATATGCCACAGATTTATCACGACAATTCGCTTACAAAGGATGTCTTGAACTATTCTGATGATGAGCGTTTCAACGTCATACTAATGAACCCTCCCTATGGTGGCAATGAGAAGACGGATGTCAAATCACATTTCCCCTCAGATATGCGAAGCAGCGAGACAGCCGATTTGTTTATGGTACTCATTATGTATCGCTTGCTGGAAAAAGGGCGAGCTGCGGTCATAGTTCCCGATGGCTTCTTGTTTGGAGTAGATGGGGCAAAGTTGGCTATCAAAACAAAATTGTTGCGTGATTTCAACTTGCACACTATAATTCGCTTGCCGGGCAGTATCTTTGCACCCTATACCTCTATTGCTACAAATATCCTTTTCTTTAACCGAGAGAAAGCCGAAAGTGCAGTTGAGGGTTTCTCTACTAAAGAGACATGGTTCTATCGCCTTGATATGCCGGAAGGATACAAGCACTTTTCAAAGACGAAACCCATGCGTGAGGAACACTGTGCTCCAATCTTGGAATGGTGGAATAACCGTAAAGCAATTCTAAATTCCGACAGTGACGAGAAAGCAAAATGCTTTTCTGCGGAAGAACTCATAGATTTGGATTGTAACTTTGACCAATGCAAATTCCCCAAGGACGAGGAAGAAATACTGCCTCCGGCAGAACTCTTGGCTTCTTATTACAAGAAACGTGCAGCCCTTGACCACGAAATAGACCGCACACTTTCGGAAATTCAGCGTATATTAGGGATTGAATTAAATTTGGAATAATGGCTAAGACTACGGATATAATCAAAGACGATAAGAATATAGACGCATTGTTTGATAAGATTGCAAACCTTATTGAGCAAGCAAGGGTGCATGTTTCCAAGGTTGCCAATACAGCCGAAGTCTATACGAAATATAGTATCGGACAGTATATCGTTGAATATGAGCAGCAAGGTGAACGGCGTGCTGCATACGGAAAGGCGGTGCTTAAAAAGTTGTCCGAGAAACTGACCTATCGTTTTGGTGAAGGTTGGTCTGTTGAGAATCTGACTTTGATGCGGCGTTTCTACAATGTGTATTCCGATTCGTTTACCGCTGAAAATCGGAAAAGAAATGCTCTAAATTCTGCATCGTAAGCAGATAAAGCAAATATCGTAATCGGTGATTACGATTTCCACGCAGAAAATCGTAACCGCTGGTTACCGAATTCATTCACGTTGTCATGGACGCATTACCTTGTGCTGATGCGCATTGAAAACCCTGACGAGCGTAACTTCTACGAAATAGAATGTACCAAGCAGCAGTGGAGTGTACGCCAGTTGAAACGGCAGTATGGCAGCAGCCTATACGAACGCCTCGCTCTTAGCCGCGACAAAGATGAGGTGATGCGCCTCGCCAAAGAGGGGCAGGTCGTGGAGAAACCGCAGGACATTATCAAAAGTCCCGTAACCCTTGAATTTCTCGGACTTAAACGTGATGCCGCTTATAGCGAATCGGCTATTGAAGGGGCTATCATTTCCAAGTTGAGAGATTTTCTTTTGGAAATGGGTAAGGGTTTCTTGTTCGAAGCTCGTCAGAAGCGTTTCGTTTTCGATGAACGTAATTTCTATGTGGACTTGGTGCTTTATAACCGTCTGCTTCAGTGCTATGTGCTGATTGACTTAAAGAGTGATGACTTAACCCACCAAGACCTCGGGCAAATGCAGATGTACGTCAATTATTTTGACCGTTATGTCAAACGTGATTTTGAGAAACCTACGGTAGGTATTCTTCTTTGCCGTGAGAAAAGCGATGCGCTCGTTGAACTCACGCTACCCAAAGACGCTAATATCTACGCAACAGAATATGCACTTTATCTTCCTCAAAAAAGTCTGCTCCAAGCTAAACTGAAAGAATGGATAGAAGAATATGAGGAATACGAAAACGAAGAAAAGTAATGACGGGAAAACAACTTAAAAACAGCATACTTCAATGGGCAATTCAAGGAAAACTTGTACCCCAAGACCCCAACGATGAACCAGCATCAGTTTTGCTGGAGCGTATTCGTGAGGAAAAAGAGCGTTTGATTAAAGAGAAGAAAATCAAGCGCGATAAAAACGCATCTATCATCTACCGTGGTGATGACAATTCCCATTATGAGAGGATTGGAAGTGACGTACAACTGGTAGATTGCGAACTTACTTTTCCAACCCATTGGGAGATAGTACGATTAGGGGCTATCTGTCAGCTTATAGACGGTACGAAGCAAGAAGGAAATCGACCATTATTGGATGCAAAGTTCTTGCGTGGTAAGGTGTCTGCAACGCTACTGAACAAAGGACGGTATGTCGAGAAGGCGACCAAATAATGCTTGTTGATGGTGAAAATTCCGGCGAAGTATTCACCGTTCCGCAATCAGGTTATATGGGCAGCACATTCAAGCAACTGTGGGTAAGTTCGGAGTTGTACTTGCCATACATCCTTTCGTTTATCCTTTTCTGCAAAGATGTACTGCGCAACTCAAAAAAAGGTGCGGTAATACCACACCTTAATCGAGAAATCTTCAATAATCTTGTTGTTGGCATACCGCCTTACAATGAGCAGAAACGACTGATGAACAAAGTAGACAAGTTATTTGAGCAGCTGAAATAGCTGCTCAATCTTATCTACAATTCGTTGTTGTTCTTGTATTGGTGGCAAAGGTATAATGAGATTGTGAAGTGCGTTTGATGATAAGCCTTGTATGCCTATACCTTTGCCGCCAATAATGCCAATGTTTTTATACAACATAAAAACATAATAATAAAACAAGATTTGTACAGCTACATATGAGCGCAACCTATGTATATGATTTTGAATACATATCGGATTATCAAAGCCCCATATTGCAGCTTGTCCAACATCGCCGCCCTCGCAAACAAGCAAATCACCTTTGACGACGGTACATTTGCTCGTTTCAGAATCTTTGAAAGGCATTTGCTTCAATTTATCGAGAACAAAATAGCCCCAATAAAGGTTGGACGTTGTTATGTAATCGCGCATAATTCCTTCTTTATTAGCTCCATTTAGAGCCTTACCTGTGTTATGAGCAAATAAACAACCCAAACGACACCATACCCAAGAGTCAGGTATCTCAAATGGAATTTCATCGTCAATACACCGCACTTCCGAGCCGATTTTCTCATAATAGGAGTTCTACTCATAATGCTCAACTATTATATAGGATGACTAAACGTCTCATTAATAGTAACAATATGGTAGAAAAATTTAAGACTTATCTCCAAGAGGAGAACATGGCGAAGAATACCATTTCGGCTTATGCTTATGCAGTAACCGACTATTATTCTCGCTACAAAGAGCTGAACAAGAAAAACTTGTTGCTCTACAAGGCTTATCTTATTGAAGATTTTAAGCCTAAAACGGTAAATCTGCGTATTCAAGCGTTGAACAAGTATCTGATTTTTATGGGAAGAACTCGTCTCCGCTTGAAATCTGTCAAAGTTCAGCAGAAAAACTTTCTTGAAAATGTCATCAGCAATGAGGATTACATTTTCTTGAAGAAGAAGCTTAAAAAGGAATACAACCAAGAATGGTACTTCGTTGTACGGTTCTTGGCTGCAACAGGAGCGCGTGTGAGCGAACTCATCCAAATCAAGGTAGAACACGTTAATGTGGGCTACTTCGATTTATATTCAAAAGGTGGAAAGACAAGAAGATTGTTTATTCCGAAGGCTTTGCGTACAGAGGCTCAACAATGGCTTACCGACATCAAACGAGAAACTGGCTATGTGTTCTTAAATCGTTTTGGTGAGCGAATCACAACAAGAGGTATCTCGCAACAATTGAAGAACTACGCAGAAAAATACGGACTCAATCCTAAGGTGGTATATCCCCACTCATTTCGCCATCGCTATGCTAAAAATTTCCTTGAAAAGTTCAACGATATTTCTCTCCTTGCAGACTTGATGGGACATGAGAGCATAGAAACTACACGAATATATCTTAGGCGTAGTAGTACAGAACAACAAGAGATAGTTGATAAAATTATCACTTGGTGAAACTGTTAGGGGTTGGCACTATAGGCACGCTGAAATTCAGTGGTGTCAGCCCCTTTCCCGTATCAAATGCTTAGCTCCTAAACATGGCATACAAAAAAGTTATTAGCGTATATGCCAATATTGCAATGGCTAATACTTTCACCTAAAAGTCAGAAAGCCAAATACCTTGCCCCCGGCTGAGTATCTTTCGTATTTCCTCCTCGTGTTCGGCAAGCATTTGGGCTTGCTTGGCACGGTGATCTGCCAAAAGCTTTTCTTCCTTGTCGATACCAACGTCAAGGAGCCGCTGGAGTTGAGCCAAGTGTTTCGGTTCTATTTTTGTCTTGAAAACCGTATTTTGTTGTGCAGCCAAGATAGCGTTGCTGATACCAATTACGGCATTGTCGCAACTGTCTGCTGCGGCATTGAGAGCAGCAGTCGCTTTTTTCTCAGCTTCCACACACTCGCATAATTTTTCAGCATGTGCTCGCAGCATAGCATTTGAAGCACGTATTGTCTTCAAATGTTCATCGGCTTCACTGTTCTCATTCTCAATCTGTATATTGGCATCCACATTGCTGAACATCTTGTCGATGTCGATATGAATGTCTTTTGATTTTCGTATTCCCATAACTGTGTCTCTTTTTGATTAACGGCTCATGCCTTTCTTCTTTGACCATTGGCACATCCTGTTCGCCATCCTTGCGCAACGGTGTGCCCACTCACGGTCATCCTCGTCCTTGTCCCTTCCCCAGCCCGATTCAGGCGAACTTCCACCGCCACCGCTGGAGGCTGCCATACTTGTAGCTGCATCCAAGTAACCTGCAAAAAGAAGCATGGCGGTGTACTGTATCTCCTCAATCTTAGCCCAAGGATGAGCACCTTTCAACGAGCACTCTTGACGGATTATTTTGTCCGCATAGTCCGGCAAGCTGACGTGCCATGTCGGGTTGTCATTGGTGGTAATATCGTAGTGATTCATCATAGGCTGACGAATAGGTTTCGGATTCGAGAAAGAAGAAACTTGATTCACGGTAGCTGTCCGTGTTTTCGGCACAACAGGCTTGGGTTGCTGCGATTTGACCTGCTGCGGATGGAGTTTCTTCCATGTTTCCTCTATCTTGGACGGTACAAGATTTCGCCCTATGCCCAGTTGACTGGACTTGTAGGTGGAGTTGCCTCGTTTGATGCTGTAGCCACAAACCTTACCTTTGCTGTCGCGTTTGAGCTTTATGTCATAACCTGCATCCTTCACCCCCTGAGCATACTCATCCCAGCTGAATCGGTTCATGCCTCTTAGGACAGCCAAACAACGGTCGGAGATTTCCCTTTTGTGGTGCTTGCTGATTTCCTCCGACTGTACCAACCTCTACGCTCGTTGATGATATTCGCAGCCATCGTAGCTCGCTTACCTGCCAAGTTACCGCTATTCACGTTGCCATCTTTGTCTATACGGCAAACATCCAAGTGAAGATGGAGAATGCCACTTTGGGAATCACGATGGAGTGATACCACATACTGGGAGTTTTGGCAGTTTGTCCGCTTGGCCGACTTTCGCTTTGTCTCTTTGGAGAGGTCGATGGAATCGGAGGTTCGGATGAACTCATCTGAAAGTTTTCTCCAGTCGTCCAACGTCCACCCCTTGGTCTCTTCGGCAGATGGGGAAAGTTCAATTCGTATCACAAACTCCTTCATAGGTGAACCACGTTGGATTTTGGGCATATGTGCCTTGCAATGGAGCATCATGCGCTGGTACATCGCATCCGGCGATATGTTCATGGGCATGAGGTTTGTCTTCACGATGTCCGCCCTGTCTTTATCGACAGAGTAACGAATGGCATTTGCGCCATGCGATATAGGTGCTGCTTTTGCTATCATAACGGGTGGGGATTTTAGTCGTTAGCGGTGTATTCAAGATAGTGTTCACTCAGGTGATACGAGGGGCTGCGATTCTTCCTCTGCCAAGGGCTGTGGAGAAGCGGAGTCGGTCGTTTGCTGATTCGTAGAGGGGGATGTCCGGAACGCATCGTTCGGGGCTGTAGAGCCATTCTCAACAGTACTATCATTGGATAGGTCTGTTGGTGAAGCTGTATCACTTTCTGAAGAACTTCCAGCAATACCTGGCATAAAAGAGGCGGTTGCATTAGTGGGCGATTCATTGGTGTCTGTTGGTTGCATTACCGCATCATTACAGACCGTGCTTCTTTCGCCTGAAGGTATCAGCAACTCGGCATTATCAGAATAGACAGGTGGTTGTCTCTCTAAAATAGGGAAAGCAAGATGTGGTATGCCAGCTTCGGAGGGTATAGTTCCTTGTGATTGGCTACGGAAATTTCCCTTGGACTCGGTAGTCGGATGTTCCTCGCCGCTTGTGTCTATCGCCTGAGAGCTTTGATTGGTATTGTCCTCATGGAAATGTTCAGAAGACGGTCTGTCTTTACTCTGAACATAGTAAGGGTTAATGATGCGTTGTCCATCCACCATCCATGCAGAGATACATTTCAGTGTGTGTACACTGGTTCGGTTACTCTGCTCAGTTGCGACAATCCCAAGCTGATTCATCTTGTCGAGCAACCGTGAGATGGTCTTCTTGTCGTAGTGCAATCGGTTGGCTAATTCCACTTCAGATATAGCCGCCTGACCTACATGGAGCGTGGTATGAAATCCCTTGATGCTATACTCCGTCTCTTTCAACGATACTGCCCCAATCAGATGGTGAAGGATCTTCATACGGTCGATGCCGTACTTGCTTCCTGCCAGATAATTGAGCTGTTCTGCGGAAAGCACTATACAGTAGTTTACTTGTTGTTTCATCGTCTAACTGTTTTATGATGATTAAAAACTGGCGCAGCCAAAAGAGAAACATTAGAAATGTCTTCCGTAATGTCTCTCCGGCATATGATACTCTCGGTCGTAAGAAATGTGGTCCAGCAAATTCTGCAATCTGACTTGTTCGCTTCTGTCAAGCACACGGATAGCCGCAATGGTGATTCTGTGCGATGCCAAACGTCTGTGCTCACATTCGATTTCGGTCATCGGCTCATGCTTCGGCTTAAATACTGTCAAGGTAGTTGTTTACCGCTCCAGTCTGTTCCTTACTCGGATAAGCGGCAGGGTAACGGTCTTGGATATACTCAACCATCTTGCCGACCGCATTTGCCAACAGCGGGTCACGTTGGGCTATAATCTTAGTGAGGTCTTCTACTTTCATACGATTTTCCTTTTTGATTAATGAATGCTGTTACTTTGTCGCCAACTTCCGGATGATACGGTCGGCTTCTTCTGAAATCTCTGTTTTCGAAGAATAGCGGTTCTGACGAATCCATGTAAGCAGATCTGCTTTCTCGAAGAATATCATTTTGCCGTTAGGTTTGTAAAAAGGGATGGTTTGTTCGTGAGTCATCTTATACAATGTACTGTGTGAGATACCCATAAATTTTGCCGCTTCGTCAAGATTCAACACTTCCTTACCTTGATGAAGTATTTCCTCCAGATGGTTGACTCTGCCCTGAAGGTCGGACAACTGCTTATGATAAGCAGCTTCATTTGAAATTGTGTTATTACCTGTCATAAACAAATCTATTTTAGTTATACCTTAATTAGGTTGTTATCTATCTCGTGCCACATTTTCGGTCAGTTCCCGTTAGGTGGCTGTTCAAAATTATATAGGAATCATTGTCTTGAAGAATTTACGCCCTTGTTGCAAGTTTAATTTTTAGTAGTTTAAGGTTTGAGTATGACGATCAGCCTAAAATCATACTCAAGCCACTCTATATTGTTGTTTTGTCTTTCTATGATAATATATAAAAGGAAAGAGCAAGTCTGCCAGATGGTAGCTTAGAAACGAGTAAAAACCTACAACATTTTTTCTCATTAAAGAAAGGATGAATAGATGAAAATACTTCAAGCGAAATCTCAAAAATACGGGGATTTTTGCTACCTTTACACTGCAATTTGCTGTGCGCACCAATTTTTTTCGATGGTACTTCTTTATTTGGTGCATTCTTGTTGCAGGTTTGTTACGCAAAGCATTTATAAGATCGCAAACAATTGATATATAAGTAGATATATGCGATTTGAAACTTATGATGTAAAGTAAGCGCTAATATTTTACACTCACAAATAATATCACGAATAAAAACACCTGTTTAGTAACATGAATAAAAATAATCAAATCTCAAAAAATTTCACGGTAGAAGAGTTCGCATATAGTCGTAAAGCCATAGAGAACGGCATCGACAACATGCCAAGTGAATCTCAGATAGCCGCTATCCGACTGCTTACCATGCAATTGCTCCAGCCTTTGCGAGACCGCCTCGGCGAGCCTATCGCCATTACTAGCGGCTATCGTTGCCCGGAGGTGAATCGCTTGGTAGGCGGTGTCGTCAACTCCCAGCACACAAGGGGAGAGGCCGCCGATTGCTACACCGCCTGCGGCCCGGAGCGATTGCTGGAAGTATTGATAGATAGCGGTCTACCGTTCGACCAAGCGATCGTGTACAGGAAAAAGAAATTCTTGCACTTGTCTTATAAGAATGGAGCGAACAGGAAACAAATAATTCGAGAATGACAGCCTTGGATACACGCAATAAGTTGGCCCAGAATCAATCATTATTGGTCTATATCCCATATAATCCTAAAAATAGGTTAGCGAAAGGAGTGCGCACTTGAGTATTCTTATTATTTTTGCGCTCTTAAAAGTAAATACATGAATTTTGATATAGTGTTTGTGTTGCTGGCCCTGATCGGCATGATCGCAGCCTTGGTATGGGATAAGATGCGGCCGGGAATGGTTCTTCTGACAGTGGTCGTGTTTTTTCTCTGCGTAGGCATTCTTACTCCCAAGGAGATGCTGGAGGGCTTTAGCAATAAAGGGATGATAACCGTAGCCATGCTCTTCCTTGTCAGTGAGGGAGTGCGGCAGAGCGGGGCTTTAGGCCAATTGATCAAGAAACTGCTTCCCGAGGGGAAGACCACCGTCTTCAAGGCGCAGGCGAGGATGCTCCCGCCCGTGGCTTTCGTATCGGCGTTTCTGAATAATACGCCGGTGGTGGTTATTTTCGCCCCGATCATCAAGCGATGGGCAGAAGCGGTGAAGCTTCCGGCCACGAAATTCTTGATCCCTCTCTCGTATGTCACGATATTGGGTGGTATATGTACCTTGATCGGTACTTCTACGAATCTGGTGGTGCACGGCATGATTCTGGAGGCGGGATATGAGGGCTTTACGATGTTTGAGCTGGGGAAAGTCGGTATTTTTATCGCTATCGCCGGTATTTTATATTTGTTCGCTTTCTCGAATAAACTGCTTCCGGACTCGAGGACGGATACGGTATCCGAAGACGGGGAGGATGAGAATCCCGGGAATTTCCACCGGGTGGAGGCCGTGCTGGGCGCACGCTT
>OHEC01000082.1_pt1 | contig 67057 bp, 55 predicted proteins | sample 1567141 | NCBI WGS metagenome assembly OHEC01 (sample SAMEA3879567, study PRJEB24766) | human gut metagenome | biome: human-associated habitat; feature: feces | place: USA | collected 1985/1987 | reverse complement strand
TTACCTTTGCATTTGGATTATACAAAGGTCATTATACTTATCCTATGGTGGCGCACTTTTCAACTGGAATATTGGCGCACTTTTCAATTAGTATCTACAACCGGGGGGGACGTACAGAGTGTTTCCAGAAGGACAGGTATTACCCCCAGAAATCTGGCATATATGTATAAAAAAGCGGGCAAACAGGTCCGTTTGGAGTGGAAAACTTGTTCTGAGTGGAAACTGGAGCTGGATAACGCATATGTCAGATGTAGAAATTACAAGTCACTTCTGCTAAGCTCCCAAGACATTTCCAGACAGAATCTTAAGAATATGATAATAGTTGTCAGAGATCAGGATATTCCAGAGGAATATGTGGACTTGTTGGGCACTCCTTTGAAAAAATTGGGGATAACCTTCCGAGCCTTGAGGGCACTTAGAAAATACAATATTTACCAGCTTGAAGACCTTCTGCGATTTATAAAATACAATGGATTCGATGCCCTGCGTGTACTACCCGGTATGGGAGTCAAATCATCAGAACAGCTGTATGAAAAATTAAAAGAGAAGAATATTCTGGAAGACAAGGACACTTGTGTCCTGTTCCGTTATCTTTTTGTGTAGAAGAAAACGAGAAAGATGCTTATATTTAAATCTTTATAATTATTTAAACATGGTTGACACCTGGTCTTTTTTAACGAGCAAATATACTGATAAAATGGGATCATTCCCTTATGTTTAATTAAAAATAGAATTTAATGAAAAAAAACATTTTAATTTTATGCATGTTTGGAGTGTCCGTCCTGACTGTAAACGGACAGACATTATTGAAAGGAACAAAGTTTACGGACAACTGGTCTGTCGGAATCAAAGGTGGAGTGACCTCCCCGATGACACACAGTGCCTTCTGGAAGAATTCCCGTCCTGCCGTGGGTGTTGAACTGTCAAAACGGATAACACCGGTTCTGAGTCTTGGAACTTCGGCCATGGGATGTATCAATACAAGCGGTAGTAAAACGGCTTTTGACGCTTCGAATATCAAGCTTTTAAGCAAATTTAACATAATGAACCTTTTCGGTGGTTATCCCGGAACACCCCGGACGTTCGAAATGGAAGCTGTAGCCGGAATAGGCTGGCTTCATGGCTATGTCAATGGTACAGGAGATGATAACTCCTGGGGTACACGGCTGGGAATGGACTTCAACTTCAATATCGGGAAGGAAAAAGCATGGGCAATCAGCCTGAGGCCTTCATTGGTATATGATATGGAAGGTGACTTCAACAGGCACAAGAGCCGTTTCAATGCCAACAATGCACACGTTGAACTACTTGCGGGGATTACCTATTATATAAAGGGAAGTTCCGGCAGGCATCATGCCATTCTCGTAAAGGAATATGACCGGACAGAGGTGGACACCCTGAATGCAAGGGTCAACAATCTGCGCGGCCGGCTCTCGGACAGCCGGAAACAGACAGAGGAAGCAGCCGGCCGTGCGGACATGCTCCAAAAGCAACTGGCTGAATGCCGGAACAAGAAACCGGTCATTGAAACCGTCATTGAAAAAGCCAAGACACTGGAGTCTATTGTAACTTTCCGCCAGGGCAGCTCCAAGGTTGACGCCTCACAACTTCCCAATGTGGAACGGATCGCTTCCTATATGAACAGGCATCCTGAATCCAAGGTCGTCATCAAGGGATATGCCTCACCGGAAGGAAGCACGGAGGTGAATGAGAGGATAGCACGTGCACGTGCGGAGTCAGTAAAAGACATCCTGACAAAAAAATATCGGATAGCCTCCTCGCGCATTACTGCGGAAGGACAAGGCATAGGGGACATGTTCTCCGAACCGGACTGGAACAGGGTCAGTATCTGTACCTTACAGGAGAAGAAATAATATCCGGGACTATGGTTCCACTCAATCCACGGCATAATCTGCAAGGTGCATGAATAGCATATTTCATATAAACCATGGATTGCGGTGCGGATCATAGTCGGTCTGAAACGTAGCCAGTTGCCAATCGGTAACTGGCTTTTTGGTCTCATCAAGTTTACGGGGGATTTGCGGGTTGAGCCGCAAACGGGCTGCATCATTAAGCCATTTCATGCTGTCCTCGTAATCCCGTATCCGTACAACACTTACATTATTGGGAGCTATGAGTTTTGTAAGTTCATAAACGGCCAGTCTTGCCATGTGCCTCTTAAGGTTAGGATTACGTGGGTCATGTAACACAAGATGTTGTCCTGCTTGTGGAATATCCGCGTTTACGTCTGTTTCCGGACTGAACACCCGTCCTTTGTAGACTACGTACTCGTGATCCGAAAGTTCATATGTGTCGTATGCCGGATCATACTCTGCAATGGCTCCCCAGTTGTCGGAAACCAGCGGATCGAGATTGCAGTCAAAGCTGTCAAGTGTCATCAACGTGTAGAACTCTCCGCCATATTCGACCACGCTCCATAACGGATATTCCACAGGCCGCCATGATGAAGTCTTTATTTTCTTCCAGCCGCTGACCAGCGGGATGCGGATATCATCGAACTTGTAGCCGTTCTCCGAAAGGCATGTGTAGATGACCCCATTACAATTGACCTTATCCCCCGGATAATAGGTGTCAAATTGGGAATAATTTATAACCTGTGCCGCATCTGTATTGATATCGGAGCACTCTTCCCAATAAACAATTGTTGACGGCTTGCGATAACCGCTGATGGAACGTATCACTTCATGAATTTGTCCTTCAAAGTAGATATGCACTCCCACCGGATAGGTAATGCGCCGGTCGTATTCGGCAATATACTTTCCTTTGGCAAGCTCTTTCTCCACTTCATAATTCTCCGAGAGATATTCCACGATACTTATTTCCGCCGCTTCTTCGGCCTGGGCAAACCGCCCGTCATCGCCCCGTGTAAGCTGTGCAAGGGCTTCTTGAGTGATGATACCCAAATAATCGTTGTTATTGAGAAACCGTCTATACATATTCTTATTTCGTTGTTAATATGAAAATCCTTCCTGAATAACCGAGGTAGAAACCACATATCCGTTTCCGTCTCCGCCACTCTTAAACTTGTACCAACTGTCACGCAGATAATAACACAGCAGATAGTCAAGGCAGTCGGACAAATGACCGTAACGCTCGTACTTTACACCGGTTTTCGGATCGGTAGTCTTCTGTTTATTCTTTGAACCGTCCTCGTTGCGGAGCTGATAAATCAAATCCTGCGTGAGTTTCCTGCATTTGATGTCTATCTGTATATCCCAGCCGTTGTAACCGTTGAATAGCTCGTTTACAAACTCGCAGCGTGTCGCTTGCGGAGGTTGCTTTCGTAAAAGTTTCACTTTTGGACGTAAAATCCCTTTACCAAAAGTGTCCGTAATGATGGTATAGTTGTTAATTCCGTCCTCGTTAGTGGTGGAGCGCTGCAATCCGGATGGATCTCCTGTTACATCCACCCCGCCGATATGTTTGTCACGGTAAAGTTTCAAACGTACTTTTCGTGCCAATGCAGGCGTATTATTCTCTTTTTCCTCCGGCTTACCGAGTATTTCCTCGAGTATATATACCTTTTTGTTGTCGTAGTCTATCTGTGAGAAAAGCACGGACATTTGGGGAGCGACATTGAAATCCCAAACCGTAACAAGCGGTTTGGTAGGATCATATACCTTTTCTTTCAGCCCGGTAACAAGATGCCTGGAACCATCAAAACTGCGATAAATAGCCATATCGTTGGTCTCCACAAAGTCCCAGTTACCATAAAGCAGGCGCTCCCTGGTGGCCTGATCCCGAATTTTGTTCAATGCAGCCTCGTAAACCTGACGAAAAGCAATGTTCGGGTTATCAAATACGGAAAACGGAATATAGGATTCACCTTCACGGCACATAACTTTTTCACCATTCTCGTCTTGTACAAAACGGGAGCGCACCCAGTTGAGCGTCGGATTGGTCGTGAGTAACATTCGTGGCGTCCTGAACGTTTCGTGGGTTCTCCAACGGAGACGGGAAAACAACACTTCGACAGCCCGTTCGGAAATCTCCGATACCTCGTCCACCATAGCAATGGTATATTCGGACGAACCAAAACGTTCGAAGTTCGGGTCGCTGGGGATGTCTGCCATCTCTTTCATGATAATGACCGAATCATTCCAGAATGTGAGTGTGCCTTCGAGATTGTTTATCTTGTAATTTATATCCTCTTTAAGCCCCCAATCCTTCAGCGTCGACTTGATGGTATTCCAGGTCGATTCCTTCAATGATTTGAGCGTTTTACGGGCTACGACCGCACGGATATTCCCAAACCGGATACACGAGGATACCAACCATACGCTGCCGATAAAAGACTTTCCGCCCCCTGCTGCTCCGCCACCCAATATCAACTGTGGAAGATTTTGCGACCTGCACTGTTTGCATTGCGGCTTGTATTGCGGATTCCTTTGCGGGTTATAACCGATAAGGATTTGCTCTATTTCTCCACCGCAGTGGGGGCAATAATTAGGCTGCAACAGCTTCCACAGTTCATATTGCCGTGGTGACGGTTTGAACTTGATATGCAGGTTTTTAGGCGGTTTGAGCCTGTTGACCGCCATTGCTTAAACGATTTGAATGGTTATATCGGTTTCGGACTCAAGTATGGAATATAATTTCCGGAAAGTAGCACGGGATTCCAACACTGTCCCTTTAACCGTGTTCTTTCCCACGATGATGCAGCCGGCAGAATCAGATTCGGTATTGCCGGAATGAATCAGGATACCGAGGAAATGAGGCACATCGTGCAGATACGGCATCTTCTTCTTGTACTTGGGACTGTACTGAAGAGTGACTTTGTATGTCCCGGCGGGAATGGCGGTCTTGGCATGTATCTTTTCCTTACAGGTACAAGAACAGCCATCAGGGGTATTGGGGCAGACAGCCGGAAGTTCTCTTACGGTATCTTCGATGGTGTTACAGAAAAATTTACCGTTGACGGACAAGTCGCCTATTGTATAGGTCGAGCCTCTGAATTTACGCTTGAGTGTTAGCTTCATACTTTGATACTATTTGTACCGGAAGAGTAGCACCAACTATTGAATAGAGTTTGTTGGGAATGTTTATAAAGCACATTATATTGTTAATCACGTTGCAATCCTAATGTTTTTTTATCTTTTTGATCTTAGCCAAATATGCTTGTGTATCTTGTCCCTTAACTCTTTTAGACCAGGATTTCTCACAAATAGTTTTGTCTATCCGATAATAGCAATGAAGCTCCTTTAAAAGTTGGCATTGAGTTGTCCTGCCAGCATACGGTGTTAAAAGGGTGACTTTGTATTGGATGGACGTTTAGGCTATGAATCAAATATCTATTTAGATTGCATTGTGCGAAATACCAATTAATCGGTATTTTATTATATGGAAAAATTTCTTTAATTTGCAAAAAAAGAATCTGTATGAATATGAAAAAGACATTCATTCTTCTGTTCATTTCTTTAATATTGCTTTCTTGTCAAAAAGAAGAGAACAATAAAATTTATGAATATCAGGTACTACCAAGTAAAAATGCGTTTAAACCATTCAGCTGTTTTGGGGAGAAACGTACTATTACGGTTACAATTATTCAGAAAACATTAATAGATGATATTGTAGATTCAGAGGTTCCTATTATTCCCAAAGATGTTTTGGTGGAATTTGATAAAGCTCTGTTTTCTGATATAGAGACAAAAGTGGAGGGTGGTCAGGTGATATTAAATATAACCTCAAATATAAATAAAGAAGATAAAATGTTGAATGGCGATTTGCGGATTTCATACTCTACCATCAATGGCATAAAAGTGGAAAAGATTCCACTAATTATAGATAAAGGCAAGTTGACATTTCTGTATAAAATCCAGTCGGAACAGAACCCTTTTATTCTACCAGCTGAAGGTGGCAAATTTGAGTTGCCTTTTACGTGTAAAAAACAGACATATTTGAATGGCCGGTTTATAGAGGAAAGGTATTCAGCATTGAAAGGATTAAGATTCAAAACGATAAGTACTGGTAATATCTGGTTTCTTACGGTCAGAAAAGACGGGGAAAAAATCGGTTTCTACAAATTTACTTTTGTGGGAGAAGGACCATATAACCAAAAGACAGAGCCCGAATGCTATTTTAACATATATATCCATGACGCAGATGTGGTAGCAGATAATCCTCCGGAAATATTCAGACAAGATTTTATACAGCCCCAAACTCCGGGAGAGGATTATTATATCCCTTCCCGAGCCTCTTATAAGCATGGCACTTTCGATTTATAATTTATAACATGTTTATTATTAAATAATTGCATTAGAACGGTATGTATAAAGACAATATTTATTAATAATAAAATTTTGCATATCATAAAAAGTGCATATGTTGCTTTGGGGGCTATTCATATGCAATATTGGGCCGATATTTGCACAAGGAAGAAAATTTAGATTTGAATCCAGGAGCCGATTATCCGATTGGACTACGAAAGATATGGATATAAAGAAAACTATATTGGATTTTATTTAAATGGAATATATCGGTTTCAAGCCAGCCCATTAAATGTAAATCTAAAATTGGGTTATGAAAGCTACATAATTGTACTGAGTGACAGTATTATGTGACACATAAAGATTTTTCCAGGTTGATATTAGGAGCGGGCTATGTTTTTTGATATTAATCCAGGAGATGACAGCAAAAATAAAAACAAAATTCTTATAAATACAATGTGTGTATTCTAAATTGTACCGAACGAGCAACTGACAACTCTGTTTACTGCTCACACCACAAACCATATTGCTTAAAACAAGACTTTTTAGCACATTCAAATCAAGTTTCTATTGTCACCCATCTGGTATAAAAAGCTATATCGTAACCATATACTGCCAATAATCTGTATTTGTCAGGAGTACAAAATAAATAAAAATCGATAATACCCTATTTTAGGGCATAAAATAAGTAATGCTTATTGAAACTATTAGTTGTTAGTAAGGAAATGACCGTTACTTAATGTGCACTCATGAATGTTGCCGCCATTCGGATCGGAGTCTAACAAACGCACGGCTTCATCTTTATCTATAACCTGCATCTTCACACCTTGTACTGTCATCAAGGTGGCATCTTTGGGAATCTTCATAAGTTCATTTAATAATGTACTTTTCATAATACTCTTATTCTTGGCCTGACAACAAGCACAAATGGCAAGAATTACAGCCCGGTTTCAAATGGGAAACAATGTCTATGAATATCTTCATTACTCCTTTGGTTTTAAATCAGAAGAAATAAACAAAAACAAAAAGACACTTATCGAGGGGCAAAATCGTATACCCTACTTTATAGGATTTCTTGGAGAACTAAAAAAAGGCGCACGACTGGCAGAAAATTCAAAAGGTTATGTTATTGGAGCTATCAAAAGAAAGATTAAAGAATTACAAGAGTAAAATCAACTCAACTATTTGGGAAATGAAAAGAGGTTTACGAAAAATATTATTACTATAATAACGGGATATGTAGTGGGATACAAAACAGGATACACACAAAAAAAACTACTCTTAAAAATCACATGTGAGGAATTTCAAATAAAATAATCAAGGATATAAATATCTAAAAATATATTTTTTATATTTGCAGATATCAATCTTTTAAATTAAAAAATTTATGAAGACTCTTGGTTTCTTAATGTTATTGTGTTTCTGTTTATGTTCATGTGAAAAAGAACAGATAGATATTGAATCAATGATTCTTGGAAAGACCTTTAGTAATCAAAGCCTCTCTCTTACCTTTGAAGGCAACGATTCTGTATCTTTCCGAACCAAAAACACTTTATATCTTTTAAAAGGAAAATCAAAATATGAAATAGATAATGGCAAGATCATAATAAGAAGCCCTTATGGAAAAAGACTTGAACCAGATGAAACAACAGACAGTTATATTTTAAATTTTGTTGGTTCTTTAAAAAAAGATCGAATAGATAATGCTGGATTTTCTATCATTGGACCGTATGAAAAAGAACAGTTCTTTGGGGACGAAATAACTTTATTTCTTGAATAAGACACATAGATAAAGCCGTAACACTATTGGTCGGTGTCTATGAAGCGCTGTAATTTAGTTTTAATTTTCTATTGTTGTTTGTAGTATTCATAAAACAGTTGATACTTATCTTTTTCCTTTGCTGCATCCATCCACAAATAGCACATGAGACAGGCGAACAAAAGGGAAACAACGGAACAAAGAATAGAATAAATTTTATGCTACACACCTATTATCGCATTCTGAACGGAGCCTTGAATGCAGCCGTGCGAGCGGAAATTATAAAAGTCAATCCTAAAATCAACAATTCGGATAAAATCCGTCTACCGGAGAGTAAGCGGTCGTATATGACCATAGAAAAGGTTCGGGCATTGATTGCTACTCCGATGAAAAACGAAGCCGTAAAACAGGCTTATTTGTTCTCCTGTTTCTGCGGACTGCGGATAAGCGATATTATCAGCTTGAAGTGGAAAGATGCCTTCGTCGATAGAGGACAATACCATTTGGCTGTATCCATGCAAAAGACCAAAGGGCCGATTTATCTGCCGCTTTCCCCCGAAGCCTTGAAGTGGATGCCGGAACGTGGAGAGAAGACATCGGAAGACCATGTGTTCGATTTGCCGAGCCCAACGGTGATAAACACACTTCTCAAACCTTGGACGAAAGCGGAAGGAATATAGATAAGCGGTTCTCTTTTCATCTTGCCCGGCACACGTTCGCAGCGATGATGCTGACGCTCGGTGCAGATCTCTACACGACCTCGAAACTGCTCGGTCATGCCGATGTGAAGATGACGCAAGTCTACGCCAAAATCATCAATCAGAAAAAGGACGATGCGGTCAATCTGGTGAACGGATTGTTCGGATAAAGCAGCCACCGGATTTTCGTGCTTTCTTGCTCTCCTTTGAGTGTGCAGTTTACCAACTGCGCGGGCATATATAATTCGGTTTGGTATTTATATATAAGGGAGAAAAACTAAACCTTTTTTGTGAAAATAACCGAAAAGAATATCGGGTACGGCTAAGTAGTCAAAATACGTCCCGAAATTGGATTTTCATAGGAGTACATAGTGGCTATCTGACCCAATGGAAGAAAAACAGAATATGGCCGACTAAACAGCTTTATCCTATCCCAACGTAACAATGTTATAAGAGGAAAAGTCTTTCTTTTTCCCTCTTATCGGTATCCAGTCCGTTTTGTATTGGCATAAACTAAATTTTGATAGGCAAAGGTTGGTGCCTATCCGTTTGCCACTTTATAATCTGCCCTGCATCGGACAATCTCATCGTTTCCGCTTGCAGATCGCATGGCAACTTTCCCAATGACGGCAGTCAATTGGGGTATTAGGCTCCTCCGAAATGAATTTCGTGGCACACGAACAAGCCCGAATCAAAACGGCTTTGGCAAACGTTCAATGCAAGAAATAGCTCCAACCGCCGAAAGCTATCCGATAAAAATGTCACAAAAGGATATCGTTACGAAGACGGAAGGGGCTAAAATGAAAGCGATTATCAAGACTATTGTATTTTCTTGATTTCGTTATATAAAGCCAACCCTTTGGCTGTAAGCAGGTATTTTTGTCTCGGATGGTTAGGCTTATCGGGATATAGCACCTTGAGAAAACCGGCTTCGGAAGCGGGGCTTATATAATTCTCCAAAAATGTCGGACGATGTTTCAGACCGACTTTCTCCATCAATACTTTTAACGATAATTGTTCGTTTGACAAAGCTAATAACAAAGCGCGAACTTGTTCGGTTACTTGTACGTCAGGTTGTTCGGTACTTGTACGGTCGATTTGCTGGACTTGTTTTGCAGGCAGTTCTTCCGGAGCATTAACCACCATATACCTATTCCGCAACTCATTGTTTTCACCCAATAACAGATTGCGAAAGAACCGCTCCAAATATTCGGAATTACGCATGATGCCTTTTTGCACGTTTTGGTAGTTGGCACGTACCAGCGCATTACGGAAATACCACGAATGATTGGCGAACAGGTCGTTTGTTACGTCAAAACCCATAGAACGTAGATAGAGAATCGTGAACACGGCAGTTGTTCTGGTATTTCCCTCGCCGAATGGATGGATTTGCCATAGTCCCGACACAAACTTGGCTATATGGCTCACTAATCCATTTCTGTCCACTTTTGAATAGTCAAACTGGCGTTCTTGTTCCAAGTCGTATTCAATCGCTTTGCGAAGGTCGGATGCGGAAACATACAGCACCGTATCACCACGCAACACCCATTCCTTTTTGGTAATGTTGTAATCGCGGATTTGCCCCGCAAATTTAAAAACTCCGTCAAAAATCCGACGATGAATTGATGTCAGCCCGACAAGTGTAAAAGCAAAAGTTTTCTCGGTAAGAAGTCGACGGATGTTGGTCGATGCCATATCCGCTTCATGGATTTCTGCATCTTCGGGCGTATGCGCCTCTTTCGACTGGTAATAGCTCTTGATAAGCTGTTCGGCTTCGTCGATTGTAATCTCACCTTCAATATCTTTACGCGCGGTCTCAATCAAGTAGTCGGAAGGCTTCAAGCCATCGACGGCCTGCAGCCCTATTGCGGTCTGCCATGCGTAACCTTTCTCCCGCTTCTGCGGCTCGCCTTGGCGTATGTATTCGTCGAAGTCAGTCATTATTGTATGGAAATTATACATTTATACTTGGTTTCGTCCATAACCAAGTTCCTTCTATTTGTTGTTGTGGGTTAATAAATTCCACATCTATTATTTTCTGGGCAAATTCAATGTTTTTTTTAAGCGTTTCAACTTCAATATCAGACAATCTGAATTTAAAAGAATGTTGCATATAAGTATTGGTATCTGCAATATGAATCTTACATATGGCAGAATAATCCCCAATCTTCCAAATCATCGAATTCTTATAAAGTCTCAACAGCTCATTCATTAGAGCGTTTTATTGCATCTGCATTAATCTGGCCATAACGTTTCACTATACAATATCCACTTAAACGTATGACTGACACCATCTTTATCTGTTATGCATAATTCTATATTGTCGATTAAAGCGTGTTTTCTTCGAGCTAAAAAAGACAACCTGATATTGAAGGCATTTCCGAAATTGACAAAACCAGCCTCTGCCTCTTTTTCATGGTAAACACTTATCTTTGGTTTTTGCAACCAGTGGTAAATCCAAGATATTATTTGCGGAAGCCATGCCAATGCACCTAAAATAGCTGCAAAGTCTATAATTTTCATAATCCAATAAATCTAATCAGTTCAATAATTCCATTGCTGCACTCTCGCCTTGTTCAATGGCTGTTTCAACAGCTGTTTTGGCAAGGTTTAATAATCGTTTGCTTTCACGTCGTAATGTAAAACTTTCTCTTACCTTATTTGTAATCTCCTGTTGAATTTCTTGGCTTAACTTGGGAATAATTACATTTTCGATTTCCGACGGTTTCCAGTGTTGTATGATTGATCCTCCGGCATCTCGATCCGCTTGCATACCAACGATAACGGAATTAAGGACAAGCGTCAAATAATCGGGCATAAATTCATTATCCTTGATAGTCAGATGCAATATTGCACCCGAAGTTATGACATACATATCTTGCTCGACCTTATAAGCAATGCCTACACTTCCGTCTTTGGATAGGAGAATTGTATTCTGTTTAGGACGAATTATATCTTTGTACTCATCAGGTGATAAATGTATTTCCGTATCCGAAAAACCGAACTTAGACAGATTGCTAACACGCATAAAAGGAATACCTTTATTTTGATATGCTTCGCTTCCGGGTTCTATCGATTTGCGGATTTGGACTATATCTCCTAATCGTTTGGTCTCAAACTTATTCAATCGAGAAAAAAGATCGTCGTATTTGGGTTGATAATATTCTGCATCAAGGCGTCCACTCGTAACAAATGAGTCTTGCACAGACTTTATAGACGGTGAAGAATCAGCAAGATTACAATTCTTTATATTCAGATTATCAAGCAAAATATTCGTCGCTTCTGTATATAAACATTTTGAATGATTGTAATTCAAATATATCTGTTTTACACAATTTTGTATTGATAACTGTAGCTCATAGGACAAATCAGGGAGCAGCAATCTGTCCAAGCTTTCATTTCCTAGATTTCTCTGTCTAATGCCTTTAGCATACCGCTCCAATTGGATCCTGACAATTTCTGTTGATAATATGATGTATAATACATCATTACCGATATAATCTTTCTGTTCGGGAATTAGCCGAACTTTTGCTACTCGTTGATTCCAACTTGCATTGATAGGGTCATCCATATAATTAACTTTCCCAATATCAGGAGGATCTCCAGTTAATGTCATTAAAATATCCCCAGAAGTCAATAATTGACCATTCTGATAATGAAATTCATCAATGTCGACAAATTCCCAGCTATCAATATCTCGCTTGTTAGTAACATCTCCAATTTTAGCAATGCGAACTCCAGTTGCATAATAATTAAAACTCTCAGATGGATACGGTCTTCCATTTATAAAAGTCGCAACTTCCATAAATGGATGAGTCTTAATTGTTGCTAGTTTCTTATCATTTAGCAGGAACTTACTACTAAAATACTCTGCTTCTATGCGATAATCTATAACATTTGCAATATTAGATAATTTAGTTTCTGCAATCTCCAGCCCCTCCAATAAAGCCTCGTATTTTACTTTATCAAAGGGGCATCCGCGAAAAAAGACAACTGTTCTTTCTTTGCGAATTCGACAAACGCCTCGGCAATACCGTCGGGAGTAATCTGCTCTATTTCATTGCACTTTTTCTCTTCGTTCCAATTGTAATTTACAGTTGCGAGCAGATCGTGATAGACAACAGGATGTCCATATTTGTCGCAAAGCGCAAGTTTCGGATCGGTCGTCGTGCCGCTTTTATCCGATTTCCAATAGAGTTTATCGCCGCTGTTGCTTTTGCCCTCTTTCTGCTGGGTTGCGAAAAAGATGTTATAATCATCGACTTTCGGACATAGTACGTCATCCCATTTCTGAACGAACAATACGCTTGTCTTGGTGCCGGTATGCGGCTTGAAGGTGTTACCGTGCAGCCCTACAACGGCAAGAATACGGCATCGTTCTGCAATGTATTCGCGGATTGCTTTATCGCTGCTGTTGTTGAATCGCCCTTGCGGCAATACGATTGCCATACGACCGCCCGGTTTCAAGAAATTAAGGTTGCGTTCTATGAAAAGGATATCGCGGCTGACACTTTTTTGCGCCTTACCATTCTTCATTCCCAAATCGTAACGACTTAAAATCTGCCCCTCCTTAATCTCGCCGGCAAATGGCGGATTAGCCATCAGAATGGCAAAGTTGAACTGTCCGAAATCATTGCCGACACGTAACTGTTTCAACTTTTTAAAGCCGTCATTGTAGGTATCTACCCATGTTTCTTCCTTTGTAACCGTATTCCAGCGGGCCCAATCGAGCGTATTCAGGTGCAGAACATTCGTATGACCATCACCGGCAATCAAATTCAAGGTTCGAGCTACACGAACGGCTTTTTCATCGAAGTCGATGGCAAAAACATTATCTTGTACGTATTCGATCTCTGCATGACTTTTAGGCGTTGCCGTGAACAGATGGTTTACCGGTTTATTAGCTGCTATCTGCATCTGTTTCCATACATGAAATATAGTATGAACAGGGAATCCCGAGCTGCCAGCAGCCGTATCGATCATCGTTTCATCCACCTGCGGGTTAAGCATTTTGGCGCACATATCGATAACATAACGGGGTGTGAAATACTGCCCTTTTTCACCCTTGCTGCTTTTGCTCATCAGATACTCGAAAGCCTCGTCCACTACGTCGAGATTGGAATTGAACAATTTGACGCCTTCGAGCGAGGAGATGCAGATCGACAGATGCGGGGGAGTCAAAGCTATTTTGGCATCCTTCGCAAATATGCCAGTCCATTTGCTACATGCCTTGCGGAAGAGGTCCTCGATTTTATTTTTCAATTGAATATCGCTTTGTCCGGAGTTACGGAATACGAGATTGTAATCTTTCTCCGTAGCTCCGATTTGTTCGTCATACAATTTGGCGAATATCAGTTTGAACACCTCCTCGAATACATCGACACCGGCATTTGCCAAAACTTCATCCTCCATTTCGAGAATCAGGTCTTTAAGCGACTTGCCTGTTTTGGTCAGTTTGTCGTTTTTGACCAAATCGTCCATCGTAAAAGGAGTTTGCAGAATATCCTCCAATGTTTGGTGCACATTGGGAATATTAGGAATATCCTTGAAATAGTTCGGATTCTGGCGTTGATAATAGGCGATCGTCGTTCCATTCGTCCATACGGCCATACTTGCCCCTGTCGCATGGGTGTAAGATTTCAGCTGTTCTCTGCCATCTTTGGCTTTTGGCTTTTTCAGCTCAACGATGATGTAGGCTACATTGGCATCGTCATTATCTCGGATTACGATATCCGCGCGCTTGGTTTCACGTCCGAAATAAATAGGATATTCAAAAGCCAACCGACTTTTAGGATAACCGTAATCGGTTATCAATTTGGCCGCATATAATTGCCTGACAATTTCTTCCGGTGTTAGTTTTATTTCTTTATTACGCACAAGGCATGATACAGCAGGATGGGGCTTGCCTTTTTTGTCGGTTCGTTCAATGATTCGGTTCTCCAATTCGACGATGGCATCTTGGCTGAACAGATCCAGACTGTATTCAGAGCCTTTGAGAATTTCGTATAGTTTCATATGTTTGAGCTTATTTACTGCTGATTAAATCTTTCGGATCAACTTGTAGGATATTTGCAATCTCGAACAACACATCCAAACTTGGCTGACGCCTATTGCAAACATAAGAATTGACGATACAAAAACTCTTTCCGAGTTTTTCCGCCAACCATGTCTGCTTGATACCTTTTTCTTCAAGCACCTCTTTTATACGGTTCTTCGGTTTATCCATGTTCAATCCGTTTGACATTCGCCTACAAAGATATAAAATATAATGCAATAAAAAGATAAAAGCAGGATGATATTCTAATCGTCCCTAATCTCTTTGATGTCGAACTTAGTTGCCCAAGAGTTTTCTAACCATTCGTATAGGTTTCAGAAGTATGATTCAGCCCAAAAGTGGATAGTCGGAAAAATTGCTTATAGAAACACTTTGTGTGTGACTAAGTGCAAGGAATAAAATCAAGTGAAAAACTGAAACCAAAGAATCTCTTAAAATACTGATTTTGTTTCTGTGTCGTTTCTTTAATGAGGGATTAATTGCAGTATTTTATTGATATAAAACTAATTAAATCAATGTTTGATAACATTTAACAGATCCCGGTGCATGACAAAAGCTAACGCTTTCCGTATGTAGTCATCATATCATTACAGATACAGCATTATTACTGTATCTGCAAAAATGTATCCAGCTATAATCGCATAATGGCTAAATACATGAAACTTATTGCTTCGACTCTTCGAGTGAAGCTTTACGAAACTCTTTCATCAATCTTTCCAGTTCCAATGAAGCCTTGCGGGCACGAGTTCCTGCTGCTTTGTTACCATTTTCAATCTGAAGTGCTGCATCCTTAGAGAATGCGGCATATACCTCTTTTATTCTTTCAACCAATTCTTTCATAAAAAATCTTATTTTAAATATTCAGCGGCAAAAATAGCAAAAAAAATCAAGAGCAAAGCGATATTATGCAGATTATGTTATTATCCAATACCCTGTCAATCTATTTCTGCCATTCATAAACCAAACAGATCCTTCCGGACTAAGATTTAAAAAAACAATAAAACATGTGGTTACACAACGATGGGAAAAATGAGATTAGAACATGTCTTCCATTTGCTGCTTGATCTCTTCACGTTTTGTATTTTTGTAATAATGCTTATAGATGGTCAACGGACTGTTACCGGCCATTTCAGCAACCACGTAGGGATTATTTCCGGCATCTACCATTTTGGAAATGAAAGAACCACGGGCAGAGTACCAAGTGATGTGTTCCTTTATCTTGAGCATTTTACAGGCTTTCTTTAAAGTCTTTGAAAGCCTTTCTGAGATTTGACTTACTCGTTTTGTTTTCTTTTGTGTTGTAGTGTGTTTATGGGTAAAAACAGGAAACACATAATTTCCATAGCTTTCTCCCCGATATTTTGCCATAATAACTTTTGCTTTACTGAGTAACTCCGGCTTAGCTGTCTTGGCGAATTTGATACGTTCGTACACGATACGGTCTTCTTGAATCAAATCCCAAGTCAGGTTACATACATCGACATTCGCCATGCCACCGGTATAATAGCTGAACAGAAACAAATCAAGATGCAGTTGCTCCTTTTTCGTAAATAAGCTACGGTCGATTTTGGCAATCTTGTCAATAACCTGGCTGGGTACTGCTTTTGAAGTGGTTTCCGGCCATTTGATATCATTGCCAAGAATCTCAAATGCTTTCATGTTTACCCCATACATACCTTCTTTTTTTGCATAGTTGCAGACAGCCCTGAAACGACGCAACTTGCTGGTTAATCCGCCCTTGTTGCCGTTTTCTATACCTCGCTGTTTGATCCAAAAAGAAAAGTCAAGTAAGAATTGTTCGGTTATATCCTGAAAAAAATAAGAAGAGAAAGCACGGTCATATTTCTCCTTCGTAAATTCCTGCAATACTCTTTTCAATGCGGGATACTGTTTGGCATTGGTGGAACTGTCAACAATCTGTCCGTTTTTAATACGTTTCTTTTCCAAGAATCTTGCTTCAAGGAAATCAATCATTTGTTGGACAGACTTCACTTTGGTTTCCGGTCGTTGTTGTCTGACTTCGTCAAAGCAATGGGATAATTGTACCGGCGACCAATTTCGTCCCTCAACTTCCCATGACTCTACCACATGAAGATACTTTGTTCGTAAATCAAACAGCAATTTGTTCTTCACCACAGCTTCCGGACTGCCAACTTTGAAGCATTGAGCATTGGAATCCCAATCTTTTAACAATCCGCTCACATTTATCACCTTCGGTACGCGTGCGTAACCAGTCTTGAAAAAAATCATTTCCAGTTTGACCATCCTTGTGTCTTTGGGATTTTGTTTCCCTCTGATGTTAATCGTATACATAAACTGATAATAAGTTAGTTAATGGTTCATTATTAGTTCGCATTAGTAGGTATTAATTGGTATTAAATTACCTACATAGAAACCTACATGAAAAGAGTAGTTCCCTTAGCGAAATAATGTTTGTACGTATAAACCCGTACTTGTCCCATTATCTAACTTATTATAAATCAACACTTCTAACTTTTTGTAGAAGTTATTCCCGAAAAAAGGCTGTCTCCAACAGAAAGTTCATTTATTATTTGTTTCCTTTAGGCACGGATTACACGGATTTCACAGAAGAAGAATAAAGTAAATCTGTGAAATCCGATTCGTCAACGTAACACAAACCGCAACTTTCCGCCCTCTACCAGCTCCTGGTGGCTGATTCGGAAACGTGACAGTCTCTTTCCTCCTAACTCCATTTCACGGATATAAAGCGAATCGTCCGAAGGACGCTCCGTTTCTATCACCAACTGCCCACGTCCCCACACTTCGGCATCAAGACGGATGGTCACTTTGTCGAACACCGGTGTGGAAAGCGTGTAAGACGGTTCGCCCGGACAATCCGGATAGAAGCCCATCATATTGAAGATGGCCCATGCAGACATCGTTCCGGTATCATCATTGCCGGGAATGCCATCGGGGGCATTCTTGAAATACTTCTGCAAAAGACGGTGTAACTCTTTCTGGGTACGCCACTCCTCTCCCTTGAAATAAGAGAACAGATGCGCATAAGCGATGTCCGGCTCATTGGCAGGGTCGTAAAGCCCCTCATCGAAAACACGTTGCAACTTGTCTACGAAAGCCTTCTTCCCGCCCATAAGTTGCGCCAGCCCCTTTACATCGTGGGGAACATAGAAAGTATAGTTCCATGCACACCCCTCATGAAAGCCCGGATTAGGTTCAAAGTTTTCGCCCTGCCTCGGGTCAAACGGAGCATAAAACTCACCGTTCGGCAAGATAGGACGGAATGTGCCGTACTCCTTGCTGTAATAATGCTTATATCCCAAAGAACGGTTATAGAAAAGACGGGCATCCTCCTTGTAGCGGCGTGCTTTTTCCTTCTGTCCTTTCACCTCGGCATCCTTGGCAAGCGCCTCTGCCATGCGCGAAAGGGCGTTATCGGCTATGTAGTACTCCAAAGCATGCGATACGGAGTTATCGTACTGCTCGCGCAAAGGTACATACCCCAATGAAAGATAATCGTCATTATCCGGCCGCAGGAGATTTTCCGCTCCCGGCAATACAGCCCCTTTACGCATCGCCTCATAAGCCAGCTCCACATCGAAGCCGCGCAAACCTTTCAGCCAGGTATCCACAATGACCGGTATAGAAGGGTCGCCCTCCATCGTCAATGTCTCGCGTCCATAGAGTTCCCACTTGGGCAACCAGCCATGCTCACGGTACATGTCGAGCATGGAACGCACCATTTGCAGTTGCCGTTCGGGATATACCAGCGTAAGAAGCTGATGCACATTACGGTAAGTATCCCAAAGGGAGAATACGGTATACCGGTCGCCCTTTGCCGTAAGAATCCGGTCGCTTTCCATTGCCGGATATTGCCCGTTGACGTCCTGCAAAAGGTTGGGATGTATCAGCGCATGATAAAGCGCCGTATAGAAAACAATCTTCTGCTCGTCCGTCCCGCCTTCCACTATGATACGCGACAAATCGTCGTACCAACGTTTACGGCTTTCTGCCAATACCTTGTCGAAGTCCTTGCCGGACTGCTCTTTGTCCAGATTGAGACGGGCATTCTCGATACTGACGAAAGAAACACCCATCTGCACCTCTATCTGCTCGCTCTCCCCGGTATCGAATGTCAGAAAAGCGCCGATATCATCACCCGCCAGTTCCTTGCGATAACCGGTATACAATTTATACTTACCGTTGTCCGGATCCCATTCGGCCTCCACGCCTGTCATAGGGCGCTGTTTTTTCCAATAACCGGTTTTGAGGGGAGTTTTGTTGACACGCATCACGAAGTAAATAGGAAATACCGCCTGCGGATTGTAGCAGAAAGTACCGAGCAACTTCATCCCCTCAAATTCACACTCTCCGGTTTGCCGCAGGAAAGCTCCGGTTTCATTGGTCAGTCCCTCTCCCAAGTTCAGCAGAATATGACTCCGGCCTTTTGGAAAAGTGAAGCGCGCCACACCGGTGCGCGGCGTGGCAGTCACTTCGGTCTTTACATTATAACGGGTAAGGAAATTAGTGTAATACCCCGGAGAGGCCTGTTCGTCTTCATAACGGCTGCCATACTCCTTGTAGTCTACGGAAAGCTCGCCCGTAGTGGGCATCAGCAGCAACGAACCAAGTTCGGGACATCCCACTCCACTGAGATTGACATGCGAATACCCCGTAAAGAAGCAGTTGTGATACTCATAGGGAGTGGACCACCAACGGGCATCCTTATCGTATTTGTTGTCCGCCGACCCCATCACGTTGAAAGGAACAACAGACATCATCCCGTTGGGGCAGACAGCTCCCGGATTGGTTGTGCCGAAGTTAGTCGTACCGATAAAGGGATTCACATAGTCTACAGGAGAAAAACTTTTCTCCGCAGCCGGAGACACAGCCAGCAGAACAAAGGCAAATACGCCGGAAAGGAATGCTCGTTTCATGGTTCTCAAAAGTTTATGTACATCAGATGATGCTTGTACGTTTGGTAAATTCTATAATTTCGGGAATATAGCCGAATGCCAGTCCGGTTACGGTATCGGCACAGCCATAGTATATGGCAATCCTGCCCGTTTCATTGTCGTGCAAAGCGGCGCACGGAAAACATACATTAGGAACATCGCCCATACATTCGTACGGTTCGCGCGGGGCAAGCAGATAAGGCCCTGAGCGGAACTTTACCTTCCACGGTTCGTCCAAATCGAGCAGAGCAGAACCGAAACTGTAAACATAACCGTTGCAGGAATGCAGCACGCCGTGATAAATCAGCAGCCAGCCTTCGGGAGTCTCGACAGGAATAGGACCTGCACCGATTTTGGTGCATTGCCATGCACTTACCTCAAAAGCGGCAGGTGACATCACGTGGCGGTGGTGTCCCCAAAACTCCATATCGGGCGACTCACTGTAGAAAATATCTCCAAAGGGAGTATGCCCATTGTCGCTCGGACGGCTCAACATGGCAAAACGACCGTTTATCTTGCGCGGGAAAAGTACTCCGTTACGGTTGAAAGGAATAAAAGCGTTTTCCAACTGGTGGAACGTCTCGAAATCGAACGTATAGGCCACACCGATAGTAGGACCGTGATAGCCGTTGCACCAGGTAACATAATAGCGGTCTTCGATAAAGCACACGCGCGGGTCATAGCCATACACCCATGTACCGATTTCCTCATCATCGCATTGGAACTTCAACGGTTCTTCCTTGATGTTCCAGTTTATGGCATCTTTACTGAACCCTACGTGCAGCCGCATGCGACGGTTAGTATCGTCGCAGCGGAATACTCCTGCAAACCCGTCGCCGAAAGGTACTACCGCACTGTTGAAAATACTGTTGGAAGTGGGAAGCAAATCACGCGGAATAATGGGGTTTGCCACACTGCGCCATAATACGTCCTTGCATCCTGCCGGACGTTCTTCCCAAGGAATAATAACTTTGCTACTCATACTCATTTCATTTTCTATGTAATAACACGAAATTAAATCTATCTATAATTACTTATATAATCTGTCACAGGAACCGGGAATGTACGGGAAGCCGGCATCAATCGAAACCACTATCCGGAACATGTCCCGCCAATGTTTTTCCACCGACTATGTGGCCGCTCCGCCTTTTACCTCATCGGCATACGTAAACGGTACGAACCAGGTAATGAGGAATGCCGGAATAGTGGCGAACAGGGTGAAGATGAAGAAATTCTCATACCCCAGAAAATCGCTCACGTATCCGCTGATTGTTCCCGGAAGCATCACACCCAGATTCATGATACCGGAAGCGAAGGCATAGTGCGCCATCTGGTGTTTGCCCGGAGCTACTTGTTGCATCATAAACAGCGAAAGCCCCACAAAGCCGAAGCCGTAACCGAAATACTCCAGCACGATGGCACTGCCAATCAGCATGCCGCTCTCCGGCTGATATATCGCTAACAGGGTATATGCCACAAAAGGCAGGTTAAAGATGCAGCACAGGGAGAACAGCGTTTTCCGCAGTCCGCGGTGCGATATGTAATAACCGGCCAGCAAAGAGCCCAGCACGAAGGCGGCAGCTCCGTAAGTGCCGTAATACAACCCTATCTCCTGCTCATTCAGTCCCAAGCCGCCTGCCGAACGTTCCGCCTTCAAGAAAAGGGGAACAATCTTCATGACGAAACCCTCGGCAAGGCGATAGAGAATGATAAAGGCAATATAATACCCTATATGACGTTTCTGAAAGAAATCCCTGATTACGCTCCGCAACTTCTCCAGCGTTTCGCCCGCCGACTTGGTTTCGGCAGCCGCCGCACCGCCCGAAGGCAGCATACGCCAATGGTATATTGCCAGCAATATCATCACGGCAGCCATTACCAGCATTACACACATCCAAGCCTGAACAGTTGCCTCATAACGCACTGCATCCGTGGCACCGGGCACTCCGCCGAAGTATTTCAGCAGCCACCCAGCCAGCCATACCAAACCGCCGGACGCCACAATCTTGGCGATGTTATAGAAAGCTCCCTGCCAGCCGATGTACTTTGCCTGTTCCTGCTTATTCAGCTCGGACATGTACACGCCGTCCGTAGCCACATCGTGCGTAGCGCCGCTGAAAGCGATAACCGCCAGCAAAAAAATGGAAAGAGCAAAAAAGAACGGAAGATTCAGTGCAAAGGCGACCAGTGCGAACCCCGCTCCCGTAACCAACTGCGTCAGTACCACGAAGAATTTCTTCGTCTTGAACATCTCGAGAAAAGGACTCCAAAGAAACTTCAACGTCCAGGGAAGCATTATCAGTGAGGTCCACAAAGCTATTTGGGCATCACCCACTCCCAGCCCCTTGAACATAAGTACGGAAACCATGTTCAGCACCACAAAGGGAAGCCCCATGGCGAAATAAACGGTTGGAATCCAAGATATCGGATTATGATAATTCCGGCTCATATATGTTTCGTTGCTATCGGTACTTTCTATTTCCGTAACTCATTATCCGGCATCAGCGGTTCCGCTCCCATAGTCAGCTCCAGCGTACCGCCGTTTACGATGTCTTGATGGTTGAAGAAAGGAGCGGCAAGTTCTTCCCCGTTCAGGATAATCTTCCGGACATACTTATTGTCACGACTGTTATTATGGGCTATAATGGTAAAGGTGTTGCCATTCTGCAAACGGATGGCGGCCTCATCAAACAGCGGACGCCCGATGGAATACACCGGTTTTCCGGGGTAAACCTGGTAGAATCCCATAGCATTAAGCACGTACCATGCCGACATCTGTCCGCAGTCTTCATTGCCGGAAAGGCCATTGGGCTCGTTGAAGTAAAGCGTATGCAGCACACTGTCCACCAACGCCTGTGTCTTGTACGGCTGTCCCACATAGTTATAAAGGTGAGCAATATGGTGGCTCGGCTCGTTACCGTGCGCATACTGTCCTATCAGTCCGGAAATATCTACCGATACCGACTCGCCCTCCAAGGAAGAATCTGCCACGAACAGAGAATCGAGCTTACCGATGAATGCGTCACGGCCACCCATGAGTTCCACCAGACCATCTACATCGTGCGGCACGAACCAAGTCCATTGCCAAGCAGTGCCTTCACAGTAATCATCGTTGCGGTGAGTGGAAGCACGAGGATTGAAAGGCGTACGCCAATTGCCCTCGCTGTCGAGCCCGCGCATAAAACGGGTAGACGGATCGAAATATACCTTATAGCCCTCTGCAAAAGCCGCGTACTTAGTCCGGTTCGGTTCATCGCCCATTGCTTCAGCCAACTGTGAGATGCACCAGTCGTCATAAGCATACTCCAACGCCTTGGCTACCGACTCATTGTCTTTGTCGCAGGGAACATAGCCTATTTTATTCTTCCAGTATTTGGCCTGCGGCATCAAATGCGGCAATACACGGGGGTGAGTAATAATGCCCGTCGTATCGTATTCCGCCGTGCGGAGACAGGCACGGTAGGCTTCCTTCACATCAAAATTACGATATCCTTTGGCGTAAGAGTCGGCAATCAGAGAAGCTGCATGGTAGCCAATCATCGTTCCCGTATAGTTGCCGGCAAGCTCCCACATCGGGAATACACCGCCTTCTTTCTCTTTCTGAATCAAAGAGCGGATAAAGGCTTCATTCAGTTCCGGATCTATAATTGTCATCAAAGGATGATAAGCACGGAAAGTATCCCACAAGGAGAATATCGTGTACACAGGTTCGTCCACACTGCCCTGATGCGGCTTCAAATCCATACCGAAATAACGTCCGTCGGCATCCGTAAAGAGATTGGGCTGCAAACCGGTGTGATAAAGGGCTGTATAAAACATCGTGCGCTGGTCGGCATTCTGCGTACGGATATCTATTTTGGACAGATAGTCGTTCCATGCCTGACGTGCTGCACTCCGCACTCCGTCAAAATCCCATCCGGGTATTTCGGCCTCCACATTCTTACGCGCTCCGTCCATATCGACAGCCGAAACACCCACTTTCACCAATACCTCTTCATTCTGTGCCGTAGGGAACTGCAACAGAACTTTAGCGGTGGGCAAAAGCGGACCGCCTTCTTCCAATGCCACAGAATCCGTCACCAATGTATAGGTAAACGGCTTGGAAAACTTGGCATAGAAGTTGATATACTGGTCGAATGCCCAATATACCGTTTTTTTATGTCCGCGGATTTCGGTATCACTGATTACTTCTATTTTCATTTCCTCATTTGTCTGACGCTCGATACTGTAATCAAAGTCCAGAATGAAACCGGCATCTTCGGCTTCCGGAAAGGTATAACGGTGAATGGCGGCACGCTTTGTCGCAGTGAGTTCCGCCTTTACGTTATAGCGTTCCAGCAAGACGGAATAATATCCGGGTTGCGCCACTTCATTATCGTGCGAGAAAGCCGAACAGTACGCCATTTGCTGACTCTTCGACCCCATCGGATGATACTCCTGTTTTCCTACAGTGGGCATCAGCAGTACATCACCGTAGTCCGCACATCCTGTTCCGCTGACATGGGTATGCGAGAAACCGTTGATGGTAGTATCCTCGTAATAGTATCCGGAACAAGCGTCCCATTCGTAGATGCGTGTATCGGGACTGGGTTGAATCATCCCGTTCGGAACAACCGCACCCGGATATGTATGTCCATGTCCGCCTGTCCCGATAAAGGGATTTACATAAGAGGCATAGTCCTGCTCTGCCTGCGTACAGCTAAAGACAGTACCCAGCAACAGGAGTCCGCCCAGCAATATGGAATTAGATTTCAAGTTTGTTTTCATATTCTTTGGTATTACATTAGGATTATCAAATCGGCATAAAGCTGACAGCCTGTCCCCCACCTTTTGCCATGACAATGGTCAGGGTATCATCGGACGTCACCTGTTTCTCTATGATTTCGTAAGATTCCGGATTGGTCTCCCAATCGGCATCTTTTCCGTCGGCATAGATAACGGCTGCATAAGTTTTTCCTTTTTCCAGAAAATCCAGTTTCACATCTATGCTGCGCGCCTCTTCATCGGTTGCCGCCCCCAGAAAATATTTATCTTTTGCCTTACGTACTATTGCCACGTATTCACCCGGTTCGCCGGCAAGCGCCTCCGACCAGTCACAGTCTGCATCAAAATCACGGAAGAAACGGAAAGCGGGATGGCCTTCATAGTTTTCAATCATGTCGGCAGCCATCTGCAAAGGAGAGTAAAGTATCACCCAATTGGCTATCTGCTTGGCAAGCGTGGTATTGATACGGCAGTCCTTACTGTCTTTCATATTCCACTTTTTCCGGTCGGGATTGTTTTTGGCACGCTTGTACAGCACATCAAAGATACCCGGCGTATAGTCCATCGGACCACCCAGCAAACGGGTAAACGGCAACATCACATGATGTTCCGGCGGATTACCTTCGCTCCAGGCATTCCACTCCATGCCCCGGGCGCCTTCGCGGGTCATCATGTTGGGATAGGTACGACGTATACCGGTATCCTTTATCGGCTCATGCACATCGAGGGTAGTACGATACTTGGCAGCCGTTTTCACGACATTACGGTAATGCCGCACATTGAACTGTCCGTGGTGGTTGTGACCGTTGGGAAGACCACCGGCATACCCGGTCTTTACGCTATGGATACCCAAATCGGCATACCATTCATAAGCCTTATCCAACTGATTTTCGTAATTACAGATATTTCCTCCCGTTTCATGATGACCGATAATCTCAACACCCTTCTTCCGGGCATAAGCTGCTATTTCCTTTATATCGAAATCGGCATACGGTTTGGTATAATCGAAGTTCTGCGTTCCGCCCCAGTTCTCCCAACCTTCATTCCAGCCTTCGAACATAACGGCTTCGATGTTGTTGGCTGCGGCAAAATCAATATAACGTTTTGCATTTTCGGTAGTGGCGCCGTGGCGGTCGTTTATCACCCAGCTCTCCACACCCAGATGCATGCCCCACCATATACCTACATACTTCATCGGGCGAATCCAGTCGGTAGACTCCAAAACGCAGGGTTCGTTCAAGTTCAGGATAAGTGCTGAATTTATCAGTCCCACAGCTTTCGAAGCTATCTGTACAGTACGCCAGGGCGTATTGAAACTGCCGCCTTCTATCTTAGCCTTAATGCCGTCGGGCCATGGAGCCAACTCGGATTTGAATCCGCAGCCGCCGGTATTTTGCAAAGTCATTTCAGGAAAGTCCGTCAATGCGGCTTCGTGAATACTGGCGTAAGTCTTACCTACCTTAAAGGTTATCGGAGTGTTTGCGTTATCAGTCTTGCTGAGCGGCTGTGTACGATATAGCAACTCATATGTTTCGTAGTTGGCAGGAATAGACCAGGAAATTCCATCCTGCGCCATATTGAAAGAGGTAAGTTCGTCCGTAACAAAGATGCTGTCTACTCCGGCAACTTCATACTCGTACCGGAAACCGACTCCGTCGTCAAATACCCGAAAACGAAGGGTCAGTTTCGTATCCGCCTCATCAGACAGACAAACCGCCATTTCATTATAATGGTTACGGATACTCTTATTCTCTCCCCAAGGTTGTGTCCATGTCTCGTCCGCAGCGGAAAACTCCGTACCGACAACCTTCATACCTTCCGAAAGATTCACACCTTTTCCGGCAAGGAATCCCAAAGCAGAAGGGGCTACAAAAGCCGTATCATCCACATCTATCCGATAGGTCATGCGGTTGTGGTCATCCAATGCAAACTGAAGGCGGATATGACCATCAGGCGAAACGACTTCTGTCGGTTTGGGAGTACATCCGCATATTACAAGCAGCAGACTGACAGTCCATAATATTATTTTCATGTTTTTCCGGTAATTTTTTACTGTGTAATGGTACAAAAAACATGCAGCTACCTACGCTTTTCCTTAGAAAACGAATACGGATAATCTTCCGCACGGACACCTCGCTGCAGGTTGGGCTTATCGCCCATTTCGAATTTCAGCGTACCGCCTTTCAGCAAGTCTCCGTGACGCAGGTAGTTTTTGGTATATTCATTTCCGTCGACCTGAAGAGACTGTATATAGACATTCTGCGCACTGTTGTTTCCGGCATCGATCGTCAGCGAGTTTCCGTTTTCAAAATGCAGAACGGCTTTCTTGAACAAGGGAGCGCCCAATACATATTCGTCCGTACCCGGACAAACCGGATAGAAACCCAATGCGGAGAATACATACCATGCCGAAGTCTGCCCGTTGTCTTCATCCCCGCAATAACCGTCCGGACCGGGTGTGTACATGCGGTTCATCACCTGACGCAGCCAATATTGCGCTTTCCAGGGTTGTCCGATGTAGTTATAGAGATAAATCATGTGCTGTATAGGCTGGTTGCCATGTGCGTAATTGCCCATATTCATTACAGTCATTTCGCGTATTTCATGGATGACTTGTCCGTAGTAGCTATCATCGAATACAGGCGGAACAATGAATACGGAATCGAGCATATTGGCAAATACCTTTTCGCCCCCCATCAAATCGACCAATCCTTGCGGGTCGTGGAATACCGACCAGGAGTAGTGCCAACTGTTTCCTTCGGTAAAGGCATCCCCCCACTTCAACGGTGAGAACGGTGTCTGGAACTTACCGTCTTTATTACGCCCGCGCATCAACAGACTTTCCTTATCAAAAATATTACGGTAATTCATGGCACGCTTTGCAAACAACTCCTGCTCCTTTTTCGGACGGTTCAAAGCTTTGGCAAGCTTATAGATGCACCAGTCGTCATAAGCATATTCCAGCGTACGGGCGGCATTCTCGTTAATCTTCACATCATAAGGAACATATCCCAACTTGTTGTAATATTCATAGCCCAAACGTCCGGTAGATGATATTTCCGGATGTACATGCTCCGTTCCGTAAAGCAACCCTTCATACATAGTCTTTACATCTTCTACCTTAACACCCTTCAAATAGGCATCGACCAAAACGGAAGCCGAATTATTGCCGATCATGCAGCCACGGTGTCCCGGACTCGCCCATTCGGGAAAGAAACCACTTTCCTTGTAAGTATTGACAAGTCCTTCCTGAATTTCCCTGTTTACCGACGGATACATCAGATTAAGGAAAGGAAACAGACAACGGAATGTATCCCAGAAACCCGTATCGGTGTACATATAGCCGGGAAGCACTTCCCCATTATAGGGGCTGTAGTGAATGGGAGCACCCTGCTTGTCCAACTCGTAAAAAGCACGGGGGAAAAGCAGCGAGCGGTACAGGCAGGAATAGAAAGTGCGGTATTGGTCGAGGTTTCCGCCCTCCACTTCAATCTTGCCCAACACATTGTTCCAAGCATCACGTCCTTTCTGCACCAGCGTGTCAAAACTGTCCGTACCCAATTCGAGCAAGTTCCGCTCAGCCTGTTCGTAGCTGACAAAAGAAGAAGCAACACGTGCATGCACAATCTCGCCTTTCTTCGTCTTAAATCCGATAATCGCACCTGCATGGGCAGCTTGCTGCTCTTTCTGCGATTCCTGAATTACACTGTCTTTAACAGAAGCGGTATATGTAAAAGGTTTGTCGAACTCTACAATAAAGTAGTTTCTGAAATTCTGCGGTACACCGCCGCTGTTACGGGTGGAATATCCGATGATCCGGTTCTTTTCCGGTACAATCCTGATATAGGAACCGCGGTCGAAAGCATCTACCACGACATAGGAATGTTCATTTTCCGGAAATGTGAAACGGAACAGCACGGCACGTTCAGTAGGAGTAAACTCCGTCACCACATCGTGCTCCGCCAGATATACCTTATAATAATGCGGCAACGCAACCTCACCTTTATGCGAGAACCAGCTTGCGCGTTTGTTTTCATCGAAAACGGGCTTCCCGGTAACAGGCATAATGGAGAATTGCCCGTAATCGTTTATCCATGGACTGGGCTGGTGCGTCTGCTTGAAGCCTCGGATTTTATTGGCCGTATAGACATATTGCCAGCCATCCCCCATTTTTCCGGTTTGCGGTGTCCAAAAATTCATTCCCCACGGACGCGCAATGGCGGGATAGGTGTTTCCGGTAGAAAGCTCGAATGTGGACTGAGTGCCCACCAAAGGATTTACATACTGTACCCAATCCTTAGCCTTTATGCTCGTAAAACAGCATAAAAAGGCAAATGCCAATAAAAGTTTTTTCATAATATTTGAATTTCAGATTATCAATAAACAAAACAAGCCTGTTCTATTTGGATTTGGAAGAAGATATAAAAACGTTTTCGCCTATTACCTTATATTTGATACCGATGGAATTCTTTATCAAATCCAATGTGGCAGCTACGTTTTCTTTCTTCTTCAACGGTCCGGAATATGTTCTTTCAATGTCCACATCCGGTGCTATAATGATTTTCACGTTATAGGCTCTCTCCAATATCTTGCAAAGCGTGCGTATGTCCGTCTGATTTAAATCGAATGCCGTATCATGCCAGCCCTCTATACCCGGTTCTGCAGGTTTCACCGTCAGTCGTCGGGTCATTCCGTCCAATTCGGCCTGTTGCCCCGGCGAAAGCACTATCATGCCTTCACCATGATTGCCCTTTACTTCTACCTCACCTTTCAATAAGGTGGCTACTGCCCTTTGTCCGTTTTCCCCGGACTTCAAATTAAAGGTTGTTCCCAATACCCTCACTTGCATAGCATGGCTTTGTACGATAAATGGCTTGGCTGTATTTCTCTTCACATCAAAGAAACCTTCTCCGTTCAGATACACATGTCTCTCGCCACCTTCAAAATTACGGGGATATTGCAAAATCGTGTTTTTATTCAACCATACTTTGGTTCCATCCGGAAGCATCAGCTCCTTTATGGTTTCATTGGCCGTAACAGTGACCAAAGATTCGGAACTACGGCTACCCGCCTGATAGAACCAGTAGCCCATACCTCCTATAAAAAAAGCACCGACTGCGATAGCTGCATATTGCATCCACCGGTGAAACAGTGTACGCTTCAACTTACGCTTCCGCTCCTCTCCGAGCCTTTGCGACAATTGTTTTTCAGCCTTCGCAAGGAGTGCTTCCTCAGAAGCCGCATCGGATTTTCCCAAATGGTACAGTTCCTCTAATGTAAATAATTCATGAGCATTCTCTTCCGACTCCTCCAACCAGACATTCAACGAGCGAAGTTCCTCTTCCGAACATTCACCCGCTAAAAACTTTACTATTATTTTTTCATCCAATTTGCCCATTTTCCTATTCATGTTACAATATTAGAACAACCTTATCTCCAAAAACACTTACTAATCCAACCGATAATTAAAGAAAAAATGTCTATTTGTACATCGGAGTGGCAACCTTTCGGTTACCATCCGGTACGTTCATACAGCTTTCCGCTCCACCTTTCATACACCAAATCGGCATAACGCTGCGGGGTACATTCCTCAATGCTTGGAGCCACAGCATCCGAAGGGATATAAGGCTCCACAGCCTGGTCGATAGCATAGGTAGAATACTCATCATCAAAGTCTATGCCGTCAAATCCATAAATATCAATATACGCTTTCAAATCCTTTGCAAAGGCACGGGCGGCATCTTTCGAAAGGCTACGCATACCGGCAGCAGTGTGGTCTCCCAAGATAGAGAGATGAACTTTTATACCTTTTGCCTGCAACGGGCGTACAGTCTGCTCGATATTATCAAGTACAAATCTGGTTTGCTCGTTACACGAAACATAAGGAACATCATCCGCGCTCAAACGAATATTGGCTGCAAATACACTGGCTATGTCAAAGAAAGGAGACTTATCGCTCTTCATCGTGTACTCACCCGCATTCAACATACTTTCACGATTGACTTCCACATAACATAAATTCTTTACCTTGCGTCCCGCATTGACTTCCGGCATGACTGCAAGCGGTTTTACCAAATAAATAAAGGCCTTGTTGTCCGTATGTTTTTCCGTTCCCGCAGTAGCTACCGCCGATACAGCCACAGCATAGGTAGCCCCTTCCGTTCCACCCGGCAGTATATCCAGTGCAAGTGTGGCAGACTTACTTTTACCGGCTTCAACAACCACGTTGCCATTGTTTTCCAATAACAGTTTGTCTGCCGGATACATCGTATACCCCGTACCATTCAACTGGTTATAAGCATCCAATATCCTGGAATCCAGTTTGAAAGTAACGGCAACCTCCTGTTCTGCCGGTTCACTCAATTCAAAAAAAACAAATGTCCCGTAGCTTTTTTATCTCCTCTGAGCGCAATGGGAGTCAACATTTTGGCACCGGCGGCAGACTTCACTTCCCCGAAAATCGCTCCGGGATTTTCCGTAGTCTGTTTTCTGCCATTACCCGCTTCGGAACAACCGGAATTCAATATCATTGAGACAGCATTAAAACACCTGCCGATATAAGCGTTTCTATTTTCATATATCTCATATACTATCATTCATTTAGATTAAAAAAAACTAACCTAAGAGAGATATCCGCAATCATACTTAGGTTAGTTTTCCATATAGGAAAACGGCAATGCACCGTTTTCTTAAATATAACAACCACACCTATGGAAAACACTTACGCGAGCAAACACTTTTTTTTCTACAAAAAATATTTATCTTACAATCAAAACCTTACAGCTATTTGTTCCGGATATACCCTTCCAGCCGGCTACGCAAAAATTTCAATGCCTTATACATATGAGCCTCTACCGTACGGAGCGATACATCCATGGCTTCGGCAATATCCTTATTCTTCATATTGTGCAAGTAGCTGAGCTTAAATACCAGCTTGCATTTTTCCGGCAATTCGTCGATGGCGCTGATGATATGCTTCCTCAATTCCCGGTCTTCTATCCGTTTCAGCACATCGTTATCATCCGGCTGGTAAAACAGGGCGCGCTTATTGTACACTTCCTGCATGGCTGCTTCATAGCTGTTCTTGATGTCGCGATGTTTCAACACATTCAGTGCACGGGTATAAACCGCCCGGTACAGAAAAGCTTGTATCTGCTCGCCCACTGTCACACTGTCTTTTCTGTGCCAGAGCTCCACAAACACTTCCTGCACCACATCCTCGGCATCTTCCTCCCCTACCATGCGCGCTGCATAAAACAGCAGATTCGCATAGTATTTCCGGAAAAGTTGCCTGTACACTATGTCAAACTCATCTTCCATATATTATTTCAAGGTAAGCTCAATACCACGCTTTTCCGGGTTCACTTCCCATTTCGAACTCCAGAATACTTCCGTTCATTATCTGCTCATGCGTAATATAACTTTTGTCATAAGGCTTTCCGTCGAGCTTCACCGACCGGATATACCTATTCTTCCCGCTCACCCCATGAGCAAGAACCGTAAAGGTTTTGCCATTGGACAACCGCATCCTTACCTCCGGATACAGCGGCGTACCTATTTCATACTCACCGCCAACCGGATTTACAGGATAGAATCCCATGGCGCTGAATACATACCAGGCAGACATCTGCCCGCAATCCTCATTACCGCACAAGCCGGCGGGCGTATTCTTATACAGCTCACGCATCACCTCCGACGCATACTTCTGGGTTTTCCAGGGTTGCCCCACTTTGTTGAACAGATAAATAACATGATGGCTCGGTTCATTGCCATGCGCATACTGCCCTATCATACCGGTACTGAAAATAGGAAGCTCCTCATCATCGGCAGGGCGGTACGTGAACATACTGTCAAGCTTCTGCGCAAAGCGCTCCTTCCCGCCGGTCAGGGCTATCAGCCCGTCAATATCCTGCTGCACCGACCAGAAATACTGCCAACCGTTGCTTTCGCAAATATGCGGCGTATAATCATCCGGCGAGAAACCGTCTATAAAAGCTCCCCTGTTATCACGCGGCTGCATGAAAGATGTCTGCGGATTATATACATTCTTATAATTCTGCGAACGTTTGTAGAATTCATCCGCTACCTGCCGCTCACCCAGCTTCTCGGCCAAGAGGGCTATACAGTAATCATCGTAAGCATACTCCAGGGTTTTGGAGAGCGACCAGTTCTCTGCATTATAGCTATCCGTCACGTTGTAAGGCACATATCCATGCTTCTTATAAAGGCCGATGCCCCGATAATCATCCATATTGGCTGTGGCCACGCAAGCCTCCAAAGCCTTCTTAGCATCAAAATCCCCTATACCTTTCAGACAGGCATCCACAATGACCGGTACGGAGTGATAGCCTATCATCATATCCGTTTCGCTGCCATAAAAATTCCATACCGGCAGGCGACCGTTCTGCTCATAAAAGGCAAGGAAGGATTTCACCATGTCGTTCACACGCGCCGGCTCTATATAAGTATAAAGCGGATGAGAGGCACGGTACGTATCCCATAAGGAGAAAGTGCTGTAATTCGTCCATCCGTCGGCTTTATGTACCTGCCTGTCGGGCCCGTAATAAGAACCGTCCACATCGGCATAGATGGTAGGAGCCAGCATCGAGTGGTAAAGGGCCGTGTAAAACTTCACCTTTTCATCGCGATTGCCGCACTCGATTTCTATCCGTGACAAATGCTCGTTCCAGTTTTTGCGTGCGGCAGCAAGGTATTTATCGAAATCATCATCAGGCACTTCCGCCGCCAGATTACGTGCTGCCCCTTCCATGCTTACCCCCGAAATGGCCGTGCTCACAAGGAGCTGTTCTCCCTTTGTTGTCTTAAAGTCAAAACGTGCCATGACCGAAGTCCCGATTCTTTTTCCATCTTTCAGGACTGCTGCCGAATCCAGCCGCATCGTCTCAAAGGGGCGGGAAAAGCGTGTACGGAAAAAGATGCGCTGACCGCGCGCCCATCCGTCAGAAAAACGATAGCCCTGAATAGTAACGGAATCCACTTTCTCTACATAAGAATCTTCCGTAAAGTCCCAATTCATGGCTTTCCTCAAATTCAGGATAACGGCTGCATCAGCCTGGGGAAAGGTATAGCGCTGAATGCCGCAACGCTCGGTTGCGGTAAGCTCTACGTTGATATCGTAATCTTTCAGGAGCACGCGATAGTAACCTGCGCTTGCGGCCTCATCGGCATGCGAGAACCGGGAATGGATGCCCAGCGGTTCTTCAGCCTCCTTATAAGGAAGAGTTACCGGCATGAAGGAAATGTCATACAAATCGCCCGCCCCTGTACCCGAAAGATGGGTGTGACTGAAACCGGCAATCGTACTGTCGGGATAAAAATATCCCGAAATGCGGTCCCAACCGGGAAGCCCGTTGTCGGGACTGAGTTGCACCATGCCGAAGGGAACCTGTGCACCGGGATATGTATTCCCGGTAAAATCTGTACCGATAAACGGATTTACGTAGTCTGCATAACATTCGTCTGCGACTTTCAAAGCGTCCCGCTGCATACAAGAGGATAGCAACAGGACAGGCAAGACTGTACAAATGGATCTCAATATTTTCATAAATATGATACGGTTAACATATTCAAACTGCCTATTAAAACAACTCAACATGAAATAACACTTATTTCCATAAGTATGTCCGAATACAAATATAAGAAAAAACATGTATGTTTTCACACTTTTTGCATATTTTTTCGCCCGTACCCCAAAAACGGATAAAGAAAGTTTTCTACAAGATAAAGTATTCGGAACTCATGTTTTTTATTTATGTTTGCGTAAAAAAACAAATGAACTATACAACTTACCTCTTTGACTTCGATTACACGCTTGCCGATTCTTCACGCGGCATCGTCACCTGTTTCCGCAACGTGCTGAACCGCCACGGCTATACCCGTCCGACCGACAACGACATCAAACGCACCATCGGCAAAACGCTGGAAGAATCTTTTTCCATTCTTTCCGGCGTAACCGATACCCGCCAGTTGGCTGAGTTCAAAAAAGAATATATAAAAGAGGCAGATACGCACATGACCGTCAATACCGTGCTTTTCCTTGAAACCAAGTCGGTACTGGCAGCCTTGAAAGATTCAGGCGCCCGCATCGGAATTATATCCACCAAATTCCGTTACCGCATCAAGGAGCTGCTGGACCAGCATTTTCCCGAAGACTTTCTTGACATCATCATCGGCGGAGAAGATGTGCAAACTCCCAAACCGTCGCCGGAAGGTCTGTTGCTTGCCATCAGGCAACTCCATGCCACCAAGGCCGAAACACTATACATCGGCGACAGTACGGTAGATGCAGAAACCGCACAAAAGGCCGGAGTGGCTTTTGCAGGTATCACGCACGGCATGACCACCGCCGAAGAACTGAAGAAATACCCGCACAAGAAAATAATGAGCAGCCTGGAAGAATTGTTAGAACGGGAACCATTGCCCGCCGCTGCATCCCCAAAGAACATCAGTGTACGTCGCATCGCGCTTCTGCTGCTCCTCTTTGCTGCATTCGCCGCTCTCTTTTGCTTTCTCATCCTTATATAATGCTTAAGGAAATACCTTGCCACAATTAAATCGTTCCGCTATGGAGAAAGTTTTGTTCTGCCATGGTGGAACAAAACTTCCTCCACGGTGGAACAGAATGTTCTCCGCGATGGAACGAATAAGCCTTCGCATCTCCACCGCTTAACGGCACTCCTGGAGCATCCCGGCTTATGGAGAAGCATTTGCTTAAGCACGAAATATTAATTGTCTAAAAAAAGAGAAAGAAAGATTTGTCCGTTCCAAATAAAAGAGGTAATTTTGTGCCCGATTATTCCGCACCGGGTTTAATTAAGTGTATTCTAAGTGATTAGAGACCACCCGACGGAGCTAACTTATACATTATATATAAGAAATGTACGCAATTGTAGAAATCAACGGCCAGCAATTCAAAGCAGAAGCTGGCAAGAAACTGTTTGTACACCACATGCAAAACGCTGAAGCCGGTGCAACAGTAGAATTCGAGAAAGTTCTTTTGGTAGACAAAGACGGCAACATCACTGTAGGTGCTCCCACAGTAGAAGGCGCAAAGGTAGTTTGCGAAGTTGTTTCCGGTTTGGTAAAAGGCGACAAGGTTCTTGTTTTCCACAAGAAAAGAAGAAAAGGCTATCGCAAACTGAACGGTCACCGTCAGCAATTCACAGAGTTAACAATTAAGGAAGTAGTAGCTTAATCAAATTAAAACAGTAAGAAGAAATGGCACATAAAAAAGGTGTCGGTAGTTCTAAGAACGGCCGCGAATCACAGAGCAAGAGATTAGGCGTTAAGATATTTGGTGGCGAAGCTTGCAAGGCAGGTAACATCATCGTTCGTCAAAGAGGTACTGAATTCCATCCGGGTAACAACATCGGTATGGGTAAAGACCACACTCTTTTCGCCTTGGTAGACGGAACTGTACAATTCAAAGTAGGTAGAGAAGACAGAAGATTCGTTTCTGTTATTCCTGCCGAAAATGCAGAAGCATAAGTTTCCGGACAAAAAATAAAGCGAAGGGATGCAATCAGACAGATTGCATCCCTTTCTTTTTAAGCGCAAAAATAAGCAAGTTTCTTTTTTGTAATACTTTTGATTTGCACTATCTTTGCCCTCACAAATCCGGAATATCATAAAAACAAGTATAAGATATGCTTACCATTAAACAAATTACAGACAATACCGACGCGGTAATCCGCGGACTGGAGAAAAAGCACTTCAAAAACGCCAAAGAAACCATTGAGCAAGTGCTGGAAACCAACAACAAACGACGCAATACCCAAACAATCTTAGATAAGAACCTGTCGGAAGTCAATTCCCTGTCCAAATCTATCGGAATGCTGATGAAAGAGGGCAAGAAAAACGAGGCAGAGACTGCCAAAAACCGTGTAGCCGAATTGAAAGAAGCCAACAAGGCATTGCAGGAAGAAATGGATCAAGCTGCAACCGACCTGCAGAACCTGCTCTATACAATTCCCAATGTTCCTTACGACAGCGTACCCGAAGGTGTAGGCGCCGACGACAATGTGGTTGAAAAAATGGGCGGTATGGAAACCGAACTTCCCAAAGATGCGCTTCCACACTGGGAACTGGCCAAGAAATACGACCTGATAGACTTTGACCTGGGTGTTAAAATCACGGGTGCGGGCTTTCCTGTATATAAAGGAAAAGGCGCACAGCTCCAACGTGCGCTCATTAACTTCTTCCTGGACGAGGCACGCAAGTCGGGCTATACGGAAATAATGCCGCCAACAGTGGTCAATGCCGCTTCCGGTTACGGAACAGGCCAGTTGCCCGACAAAGAAGGTCAGATGTACCATTGCGAAGTGGACGATTTGTATCTGATTCCGACTGCCGAAGTTCCCGTAACGAATATCTATCGCGATGTAATCCTTGACGAGAAACAGCTTCCTATCAAAAACTGCGCTTATACGCAATGTTTCCGTCGCGAAGCAGGCTCATACGGTAAAGACGTGCGCGGCTTGAACCGTCTGCACGAGTTCTCCAAAGTAGAATTGGTGCGCATCGACAAGCCGGAACATTCCAAAGAGTCTCATCAGGAAATGCTGAACCACGTGGAAGGATTGCTCCAGAAACTGGAACTGCCCTATCGCATCCTGCGTCTGTGTGGTGGCGACATGAGTTTTACAGCTGCCCTTTGCTTCGACTTCGAGGTGTACTCCGAAGCACAGAAACGCTGGCTGGAAGTAAGTTCGGTATCCAACTTCGACACTTACCAGGCCAACCGCCTGAAATGCCGCTACCGTACAGCGGAAAAGAAAACAGAGCTTTGCCATACATTGAACGGTTCCGCACTGGCACTGCCGCGTATCGTAGCAGCGCTATTGGAAAACAACCAGACACCGGAAGGTATCCGCATTCCGAAAGCACTGGTTCCGTATACAGGATTTGAGATGATTGACTAAGGAGTTACGCTCTCCCATTAGTTGTCATTTACCCATTAAAAACAATAAAGGTGCATCAGAATATGAAACTTCTACTATTCTGATGCACCTTTATAGCAATTAGGGCAAAAACCCATATCGCGTCACAATCCTTTAAATAGCTCCTTACCGCCCCTTGCCCCTATTCTTGTGTGGCCATTATATTTTTTCTGAAAAAGAATAGGAAATCTCCCGATATTATTCATATATTTGTCAATAGTAACTTTATATACTATTTATCCTTTTAGTGAGCGCGTCTTTATCAAGTTGTTTTTTTCTGGTGTAACATCATCATACTAAAGGATTATTAAAAAAGGATGTGAAAAACAAACAATTATAGAACATGTATATCAAGCAAGACGGTGCCAATAAAAAAAAGAGACCGACGATAAATAAATGGATTTACCGTTTTCTTGCCATAGTGAGTATGCTGCTCGTGGTGATTCCTGCCGGGGCCAATGTGCATTATAAAATCGGCGTCATACATTCCTATGAGAAAGGCTACCATGATGCTGAAAGATACCACCAGACACTGGAAAAAGAGCTTTCGACCGTGGGTATTAAAGCTGAAATCAACGATCTTTTCTTGAATTGTGATGAATTGAGATACGAGGATGAACTTGTCCGTGCTTCTTTTTTTATCGATGAACTGACCGATTGGGGAGTCGATATTATCGTTATTTTCAATAATCAGGCCGCTTATTCCATGCTGAAGTGCGATAATCCCCGCCTGCGCAATATCCCCGTGGTGTTCAGCGGAGTGTACCACCCCGACCGGGAACTCATCGGGCAATTCCCCAATGTCACCGGTTTCAGCGATATTCCGGACTTTGTCAGCACAATCAGAATGATTGAAAATATGATGGGAAAATCACGCATAGTGGTGATGAGCGGCAGTGGCATGATTGATAAACAGATGTGGGAAAACCTTGACACCCAATGCAAGGAGGCCGGAATCGAGACCTACGAAGGCGATGTCTTTGAACATATCCTGGCGCACCGGGTAGTCCGGAATGCCTATTTAGAGGAAAAGGATGAATTGATTAACGAAGAGATTGATACAACCGTCGTCATGCGTCTGATGAGTGAAGCTATGCCCCTGCGTACTATCCAGCAGACCGCACGGGGTTCCGAAACCTATCTGATGCTGACTTCGCGCACCTACAATTCTATGGATGCCCAGGAGTTTTTCGTCAATCCTTCTTTTGCCGTCATCAACGAAGGATTCGGTTCGAATACAAAAATGCTGGGCGGCTATTTCTGTCCCCTGGAATCACAGATGAAGCACCTGGCAGAGGGAATTGCCCTGCGTTTGCAGGGAAAAATGCCTGCGCAGCAAATCACACCCCTGCCGAAAGAATATGTCCTCAACTGGCATGCCTTGCAACGTTACGGCATTTCCGCCACCGGACTGCCTGAGGAATATACCGTCATGTATATACCGTTTTTCGTCCGCTACCGTTCCTTGCTCATTTCGGGTTTCCTGTTGGCCTCATTCCTTATCGTCGCCGTCATTTATATATAGCATATGCCATGAACGGGGACGGAAACAGGAGGCTTTGCGTGCGCTCCGGTATGAGCACGAGACTCTTGAACTTGCTATCGAAGGAGGCATGACGTATGCCTGGCGGAGGGAGAAAGGCGGCCTCAGTTTTGATCCGCATTTCTATAAGTTAATTCATTATACGGACAAATTCATAACACGGGAGCAAATCTTACAATACATTCATCCGCAGGACCGCGAGCGATTTTGCGCCCGTTTCCTGCAAAGCAACAAGTATACCAACCAAAGGGAACAGTATCGCTGTAACTTCAGCGGCAAATATCAGTGGTGGGAATTCCGCTACAATTATGTGCTCAGCGACGGGCATGCGGCAGTGGTCACAGGGCTTTTACAAAATATACAGGAAGTAAAGGACAGGGAAACGGAATTGATCGAGGCACGTAACATTGCCGAGCAGGCGGAACTGAAACAGTCGTTCCTGAACAATATGAGCCACGAAATCCGTACTCCTCTCAATGCAATCGTCGGTTTTTCCAGCATACTGGCCGAAACCCTGCAAACGGATGATGAGGAAATCAAAGAATATATCAATATCATCCACACAAATACAGATTTGTTGCTGAACTTAATTAACGATATCCTTGAATTATCCCGCATTGATTCGGGGGCGGCTTCGTTTACCCGCCAGGATAAAAATGTCCGTACGCTGCTGGAGTCCTATTACCGTACGTTCCATGTGCAGGTAAAGCCCGGACTAGAATTCCTATGCGATTTTCCCGACGAGAATTACACCGTCAGCGTCGATCCCATGCGCTTGCAACAGGTGGTTACCAATTTCTTGTCGAATGCCAATAAATTTACGGAATCCGGATATATCCGGCTGGGATACCGCTATATCGCCGAAGAAGATAAAATCAGTATTTTTGTCGAGGATACAGGGAAGGGCATCCCCAAAAATGAATTGGAAATGATATTTTCCCGTTTTTATAAACGGGATGAGTTTGCACAAGGTGCGGGACTGGGGCTGGCTATCTGCCAAGGAATAGTCCTTCGGCTGCACGGGCAAATCAAGGTAGAATCGGAAGTGGGCAAAGGAAGCCGGTTTTCAGTTCTGCTTCCGGCAGTTGCTGCTGACGGGATACAGAATGATTCTGCTCGGCAAAAGCCTGCGTCATGAGCAGAAAAAAACAATTCAAACCATGTCAAATACATTGAGATTCGTCTTTCTTCTTTTCTTCCTGTTTGTGGGAGGAAAGACAATGGCACAAATCACGACATCCGGAATCCGGGGCTTGGTTGCCGATGAACAGTCGGAGCCGGTTGTGGGGGCGACTGTCCTTGCCACTCATATCCCTTCCGGTACACGTTATGGAGGAGTAACCGATGCGGACGGTCGTTACTACGTCCGGGGGATGCGTACAGGTGGACCGTACAGAATTGTGATTTCATTTGTCGGTATGCAGACCAGTGAAACCGATGGGGTTAATCTGAAATTGGGTGAAGTTTTCCGGCATGATGTAAAAATGGTCGAAGCTACCGAATTGCTTTCAGTAGTGGTTATCTCTGCCCGTGCCGGGATAGATGCCACTAAAACCGGTGCGGCGATGAATATCGATGCGGCAGAAATCAATCGGACACCGTCTGTCTCCCATAGTATTGCCGATATGCTCCGGATGAATCCGCAGGTGCGCAGTGACAACAACGGTGCCATGTTCTTTCTGGGCACCAACAACCGCTACAACAGCTTCCGTATCGACGGAGTGATGAACAACGATGTCTACGGTCTGGCGGCTAACGGCTCCAACGGCGGACAGGCCGGCACACAACCGGTATCCATGGAAACCATTGAACAGATACAAATCAATATCACCCCCTTCGACATACGCCAATCAGGTTTCACGGGCGGTTCCGTGAATGCCGTCACCAAATCGGGTACCAACGAATTTCACGGCTCGCTTTATGGATTCGGAAATAATGAAAAACTCATCGGACAGCGCTACCGGCTGATGAACGGGCTTACCAGCGAGAAGTATCCCGAACAATATGAATATCAAGCGGGCATAACGCTCGGAGGACCCGTTGTGCGGAACAAGCTGTTCTTTTTTGCCAATTATGAGAAAGCGGACAAGACTTATCAGAATCCATACGCTATCGGTAAGTCGGCATCGCGTGTCGATGCTGCCGTGGCGCAGTCGATATGGAAGAAACTGCAGGAAATGGCCGCAGCCCAGGGAGTAACATACGGGGGCAATCTGGATGCCACGGATGTATATACCAAATCCGACAAAGCGGGCATCCGGTTGGACTGGAACATCAATGACAAACAAAAGCTGTCATTCCGCTGGAGTTTGGTTTCTGCCCGACAGATGAACAGTGCCAGTACGGCTCTTAACTTGAATGCTACCGATTATAGTTATGATTTTGTTTCGAAAACGAGTTCTTTTGTTGCCGAATTGCAAAGCCGTTTGTCGGACAGGATGGACAATGAGTTGCGTGTTTCCTACGTACGGGTAAGGGACAGACGGGAACCCGGCGCTCCTTTTCCTATGGTACAGGTCAATAATGTAGGCGACGGCATCCTGAACCTGGGCAATGACCGGTCTTCTATGGCAAATACGCTCGACCAGGATATCTGGTCGTTTACGGATAACCTTACCTATACGGCCGGAAAACATACTCTTGTTATGGGTACGCACAATGAATTTTATCACTTTTCCAACCTGTTCATCCAAGATGCTTTCGGGAGTTATTTTTTTGATAATCCGGACGATTTTTACGCAGGACGAATCAAAGAATACCGCTTCGGGGAGGCAAATGTGGCGGTCACCGGCGATACGCGCTGGGCGGCTGCATTCGGGGCCGGAATGCTGGGATTTTATGTGCAGGACAATTTCAGCGCAACGGATAGGCTCGACCTGACTTTCGGACTACGGGCGGATATTCCTCTTTTCTTCGATACTCCGGCCGAGAACGCAACTTTTAATGATTTTATGGCTTCCCGGGGCTGGAACTATAAGACCAATTCCAAACTGAACAGCCGTCCGCTTTTTTCTCCCCGCCTGGGTTTCCGTTGGAATGTCGGACAGGCGCAAAAGTATGTATTGCGCGGAGGAGCCGGCATTTTCACCGGACGTATCCCATACGTCTGGCTAAGTAACAATTTCGCCAATACCGGCGTGCAGCTTTCTGTCTATAGGATTGCCAACAGCACCGACCATCCGGATGCCACTAAAGACCTGTCTTTCATCCTCGATCCCGCCAAACAGAGACAGAATGCCGGACAGCTTACTGTCGGCGGTTCGCAGACAATCAATATCTTTGACAAAGATTTCAAACATCCTCAGAATTTCCGGGCAAACCTGGCATTGGATTTCTCCCTTGGTGGAATCCGCTGGACGGCCGAGGCGATTTATTCGAAGACGCTGAATGACATTACCTATCGCAATCTGGCTGTAGATCTGAACGGAAAGACGCTGGGAGAAGCGTTTCCAGCCCTAAGTTTCGACCGCCGTCCCCTCCTGAGCAAAATCGAGGGAGCTGAGAATTACACAGGAATCTATGTGCTGAGGAATACCGGAAAGGGTTACACCTACCACGCTTCGCTCTCGGGAGAAAAGAAATTCGCTTTCGGTCTGGACGTCCGGGCTTCCTATACTTTCATGAGGTCCCGCACCCAGAACAATGGCACATCCTCTGTCGCCCAGTCCAACTGGCAGTACAACTATACCTACCAAAATCCCAACCGTGCCGAACTGGCAAACTCCTCTTTCAATATTCCCCACAGCATCAAGGCTTCTGTCTTTTACACCGGAAAATGGAATAAAAATCAGACCACCACAGTCGGTTTGTTGTACAACGGCAGTAGCGGAATACCTTATAATGTATGTTACAACGGCGATTTGAACGGAGACACGGGAAACAATGACCTAATTTATATTCCTACCGATGAGGAAGTCGACCGGATGACTTTCTCCCCCACTTCCGCCTATACTGCCGAGCAACAAAAGGCTAATTTCAAGGCTTGGCTATCTCGGGACGAATATATGAAGGAACATCGCGGCGAGTATTTCAAACGGAATGCAGGCAACGAAAAGTTCGAGCATCATTTCGATTTCCATTTATCCCACCGTTTGCAGTTTATGCTGGGAAAAAGCAAACGGGAACTGGAATTTTCTCTGGACATTATCAACATCGGCAATATGCTGAACAAGGATTGGGGGCGCACTTCCGCCTCTTACGGTTATTATAACCCTATTAACTATAAAGGGGATGGTAGTTTCCAGTTCCTACACGATGCAGACTACAACATGCGCTCCTACAACGATTATTACTCCCGCTGGAGAGGACAGACCGGGGTAAGGCTGATTTTTTAACGTTGGAACAAAGGGACGGTTTTTTCCCTGCACATTCTTTGTTATTAACAAATAACCCGTATCTTTGCATAATCTATCATTCTGAAAGAAATCGCGTAATTACACCAACAAAATTATAAGATAATGAATAAAATCATTAGCAAAGAACATTTCTCTGAAAAGGTCTTCAAATTAGTAATTGAAGCACCGTTAATTGCTAAATCGCGCAAGGCAGGACACTTTGTAATAGTACGTGTAGGCGAAAAAGGCGAGCGCATGCCGCTGACCATTGCCGCTGCCGACCCTGTAAAGGGAACTATCACTTTGGTTGTACAGGAAGTAGGTCTCTCATCTACCCGCTTGTGTGAGCTGAATGAAGGTGATTATATAACCGATGTTGTCGGTCCGCTGGGACAAGCCACCCATATCGAGAACTTCGGAACTGTTGTTTGCGCCGGTGGCGGTGTGGGTGTAGCCCCGATGCTTCCCATCGTGCAGGCATTGAAAGCTGCCGGTAACCGTGTGATTACAGTGCTGGCAGGACGCACCAAAGAGCTGATTATCCTTGAAAAAGAGATGCGCGAAAGCTCCGACGAGGTCATTATCATGACGGACGACGGTTCATACGGCCGTAAAGGTTTGGTTACGGAAGGTGTGGAAGATGTTATCAAACGCGAGAAAGTAGACAAATGCTTCTGTATCGGCCCGGCCATTATGATGAAATTTGTTTGTTTGCTGACGAAGAAATACGAAATACCCACCGATGTATCCTTGAATACCATCATGGTAGACGGAACCGGAATGTGCGGCGCCTGCCGTATCACCATCGGCGGTAAAACCAAATTTGTATGCGTAGACGGCCCGGAATTCGACGGTCATCAAGTAGATTTCGACGAAATGCTGAAACGCATGGGTGCATTCAAAAATATCGAACGCGAAGAAATGCATAAACTGGAAGAACCGCAAACTTGTCAGGCAACCGGCGAGAACACTCAGGCAGAAGATGAAAAAAGCCGCAATGCCGCTTGGCGCCAAGAGTTGCGCAAATCCATGAAAGCCAAAGAGCGTACTGCCATTCCCCGCGTGGAGATGAACGAGTTGGATGCGGAATACCGTTCACACAGCCGTAAGGAAGAAGTGAACCGGGGATTGACCGAGGAACAGGCTTTGACAGAGGCCAAACGTTGTTTGGACTGCGCCAATCCGGGGTGCATGGAGGGTTGCCCCGTAGGCATAGACATACCCCGTTTCATCAAGAATATAGAACGCGGCGAGTTTCTGGAAGCAGCCAAAACATTGAAAGAAACCAGCGCATTGCCCGCTGTTTGCGGTCGTGTGTGTCCGCAGGAAAAACAATGCGAATCCAAGTGTATCCACTTAAAGATGAACGAAAAGCCGGTTGCCATCGGTTATCTGGAACGCTTCGCTGCAGATTACGAGCGGGAAAGCGGACAAATCTCCGTGCCGGAAATCAAAGAAAAGAACGGCATTAAGATTGCTGTAATCGGTTCGGGACCCGCCGGTCTGTCTTTCGCCGGAGATATGGCGAAATATGGTTACGATGTTACCGTATTCGAGGCACTGCACGAAATCGGCGGCGTATTGAAATACGGTATCCCCGAGTTTCGTCTGCCCAACAAGATTGTGGATGTAGAAATCGAGAACCTTGCCCAAATGGGTGTGAAGTTTATCAAGGACTGCATCATTGGCAAGACATTAAGCGTAGAACAACTGGAAGAAGAAGGGTTCAAAGGCATATTCGTCGCTTCCGGTGCCGGACTGCCGAACTTCATGAACATCCCCGGTGAAAACTCCATCAATATCCTATCGTCCAACGAATACCTGACGCGCGTCAACCTGATGGACGCCGCCAGCGAAGATTCCGATACGCCTGTGCCTTTCGGTAAATGCGTAGCCGTTATCGGTGGCGGTAACACGGCTATGGACTCCGTCCGCACAGCCCGCCGCCTGGGCGCCGAACGCGCTATGATTATCTACCGCCGCTCGGAAGAAGAGATGCCCGCACGTATCGAGGAAGTGAAACATGCCAAGGAAGAAGGTGTAGAATTCCTGACACTCCACAACCCGATAGAATACATTGCCGACGAGCAAGGAAAAGTAAAACAGGTGGTTCTTCAAAAAATGGAACTGGGCGAACCCGATGCTTCCGGACGCCGCAGTCCTGTCCCCATTCCGGGAGCTACCGAAACGATTGACATAGACCTTGCCATTGTCAGCGTGGGTGTTTCTCCTAATCCGATTGTTCCGAGTTCTATCAAAGGACTTGAATTGGGGCGCAAAGGTACGATTGCCGTAAACGACAACATGCAGTCGTCCATACCGACCATTTATGCCGGTGGCGACATTGTCCGTGGCGGTGCTACCGTAATCCTTGCTATGGGCGACGGGCGGAAAGCTGCCGCAGCGATGAATGAACAACTGAAGAACTAAAGAAGCTTCACCATAAAAAGAAAGAAAGCGTATCGCAATGAACGATACGCTTTCTTTTTCTTTCTATCTGATACAGAACTTACTTCACCACCTTGTTTGTCACCGGATCGGGAAAAATCACCGTCGGCTTAAACGTCTTGGCCTCTTCAAAGTCCATCAATGCATACGACATGATAATAACAATGTCATCCGGTTGAACCCTGCGGGCTGCCGCGCCGTTCAAACAGATTTTGCCCGAACCGCGCTCGCCTTTAATGATGTAAGTTTCAAAACGTTCACCGTTATTATTGTCGGCAATATAAACCTTTTCGCCGGCAATCATGTTAGCGGCATCCATCAAATCCTCGTCAATCGTGATGCTCCCCATATAATTGAGGTTGGCTTCCGTAACACGGGCACAATGGATTTTAGACTTCAACACTTCAATCATCATAAGATTGGCTTTTTTATGTTTATTATTCCTTATACTTGATATTGTCAATCAGGCGGACTTCTCCGCAGAACACCGTAATGCAACCCACGGCATACGAGGTATCTTCCCAATTGGCAATCTTCTGCAACGTGTTGCCGTCCACCAGTTCAAAGTATTCCAGACGCAAGCCGGGAGCGGCTGCAATGGCATCTTCCACAAACTTCTGTGTCTCAGCAACCGTATGCGAAGCCGCAAAGGTACGACTTTCAAATAAAGTCTGCGAAATTTTCAAGGCATTTTTGCGTTCCTCGTCAGACAGACGGGCATTGCGGCTACTCAGCGCCAAGCCGTCTTCCTCACGTACGATGGGACAACCTACAATCTCCAACGGATACTTCATCTGACGCACCATTTCACGGATAATGGCCAATTGCTGAAAGTCCTTTTCTCCGAAATAGGCGCGATCCGGCTGCACCGCATCAAACAACTTGCTCACAATCTGGCACACACCGTTAAAGTGTCCCGGACGAAAGGCTCCCTCCATTACCGTATCCAAAGGTGCGTAGCTGAATTGGCGCGTATCCGGTTCCGGATACATCTCCTCCACTGCCGGAGCAAAAACAAACGCAGCCCCACATTCTTCCAGCAAACGACAATCAGCTTCCGGCGTACGGGGATATTTGATTAAATCATTTTGGTCATTAAACTGAGTAGGATTTACAAAAACACTTACTACAGCGGCATCATTCTCCGCCACACAACGTTTTACCAATGAAGCATGACCGGCATGCAAGGCCCCCATCGTAGGTACCAGACCGACCTTCTTACCCTGGGCTCTCATAGCCGAAAGTCCGGCCTGCAAGTCCTTGATAGTATGTACTATTTCCATTTTTATTGGTTATATAATAACTTAGTTGTTCGCAAAACGATGCAAAATAAGCTATTATTTACCACATAAAGAAGAAATATCATAAATTAATGCAAAAGTCATTCCATACCCAAAGCTATATCCGACCCTTTTTATCACTGATATACAAACAGTTAACAATTCATAAGGAATTATAGATGAGCTCGTCTTGCTTTATTGCCCGATTTTTTTTATATCTTTGCAGAATAATTGAGAACATCGTTATTATGACAAAAGCGAACAAGGTTTTATTTATAACACAAGAAATTACCCCTTACGTTTCAGAATCCGAAATGTCCCTTGTTGGCAGAAACCTGCCGCAAGCAATCCAAGAAAAAGGCAGAGAAATCAGAACGTTTATGCCCAAATGGGGAAACATCAACGAGCGCAGAAACCAATTGCACGAAGTGATACGTCTCTCCGGCATGAACCTTATCATTGACGATACCGACCATCCGCTTATCATTAAAGTAGCTTCCATACAGTCTGCCCGCATGCAAGTTTACTTTATCGACAACGACGATTACTTTCAGAACCGCCTGCAAGTGGTTGATGAGAACGGCGTTGAATATGAAGACAACGATGCACGCGCTATTTTCTATGCACGCGGTGTATTGGAAACAGTCAAGAAACTGCGTTGGTGTCCGGACGTTATCCACTGCCACGGTTGGATGACTGCATTAGCACCGCTGTATATCAAGAAAGCGTATAAAGACGAACCGTCATTCAGAGATGCAAAAGTTGTCTTTTCACTTTATGACAATGACTTCAAGGAACCGTTCCATCCCGATTTTGCCAGCAAGCTTCTTCTGAAGGGTATCAGTAAGAAAGACGTTGCCGATTTGAAAGAGCCGGTGGACTATACAGCTCTCTGCAAACTGGCGGTGGACTATTCCGACGGTGTCATCCAGCAAAGCGAACACGTGAATGAAGAAGTGATAGCATATGCCCGCCAAATCGGCAAGCCTGTCTTAGGCTATCAATCTCCCGAAATCTTTGCAGATGCCTGCAACGACTTCTACGACCAGGTTTGGGGAGCAGAATAAAAATAAAGTATCAATACGAAGAATTATGAAAGTAAAATATTTAGGGATATTGCTTTTTGCAATTCTGGCTTTCTACGGATGCGATGACAATACCGGCACATTGGGCATGAGCATGTTACCTGATTCTGACGGTATTTCAGCCACAACTACGACTTTTGATGTCACCACCAAATCTCTCCTTGCAGAAAAAGTTTATGCCAAGACAAGTACGGGATATGTAGGTAAATTCACAGATCCTGCTCCCGAAGGTTTTGGAAGCTACGAAGCCAGCTTCCTGACTGAGCTGAACTGTACGGACGACTTCAAATTCCCCGCAGTATACGACCCGGAAAAGCATGTGGGAACAATGGCGGGTGATACCGTCGTTTCAGCACAGTTAACAATATACTACTCTTCATGGTTCGGAGATTCCTTAAATCCATGCAGAATGTCGGTATATGAGCTGGACAAAAGATTAGAAAACAAGCACTATACCGATATTAATCCGAAAGAATATTACGGAAATGAAACTGACAAGCCGCATTTTGAAGAAACCGGTTATTTTGAGTTGCACAAAGCATATACTGCTTATGACACCTCTGTTCCCGACTCTGTAAGAAATGCTACCGACTCTAATGGAAACAGTCTTTTTTATCCCAATGTAACTCTGCCTCTAAGCAAGCAGTTTGGAAATGAACTCCTGCAGTTGAACAGAGCCTACCAAAGAGGAGAAAACGATTTCTTCAAAAACTCGGAGAAGTTTATTGACAATGTATTGAAAGGAGTCTATATTAAGACGGATTACGGAGACGGAACAATTCTATACGTTGACCGTGTGGACCTGCAAATGCAATTCCGCTTTCATTACGTAGACAGTTTAGGAGTAAAGCTCACCAAAAAAGACGGTAAAGACTCTTTATATTATAGTACGGCAACAGTGTTTGCCTCCACCAAAGAAGTTATTCAAGCCAATAAGTTTGAAAGCTCCGAGGAATTAATCAAGAAAGCGAATGAAACCGGTTGGAGTTATCTCAAATCGCCTGCAGGTATCTTTACAGAGGCAACCTTGCCCTATGATAAAATACATGAAGAGTTGTCAAACGACACACTGAATGCCGTCAAGCTGACTTTCACAAACTATAATCAGGAAAGTAACAAGTATAAATTCAGCATGAGTGCACCGGAAACCGTACTGTTGCTGCGTAAAAAAGACATGGATTCTTTCTTTGTCAACAATGAGCTTGCAAACAATGTAACCTCTTTTGTCGCAACTCACAACAGTATCGAAACCAACCAATACACCTTTATGAATATAGCCCGTCTGGTTTCTGCTTGCATCAATGAAAAAAAGGCCGCCAAACAGAAAGCCAAAGAAGCGGCAGGTACATCGTGGAATGAAACTGCATGGGAAACAGAATGGAGCGAAGGCGAAGGAAAGGATTGGGATAAAGTAGTAATAATCCCCGTAGTTGTGACCTACGATACAAACAGCACTACTCCTTCCATAATTGGTATCCAGCATGACTTGAAGCCTACGTATGCCAAGCTGAAAGGTGGAGACCCGGAACAGGGTGGAACCAAATTGCAAATAGAGGTTACATATACTTCTTTCAATAAGTAAAAAAAGCAGGAACTTAGATTCTATATCTTTATACACCAAAATCTTCATTTATAAAAACCGAAGTTTAGTTTTTATAAATGAAGATTTTGGTGTATAGTTTACTTTAAAGAAAGAGAAGGTTCTGACATAAGCAGAATAGAATTAATCCAAGCTACAAAAAAAGTCCTCCATACTCTCAAATAAAGCATGGAGGACTAACATTATCTAAAGCCGGATAGTGCTATTTGGCAGACTTGGCAGCAGGCTTCTTTGCCGTAACTTTCTTTGCAGTAGACTTTGTAGCAGGCTTAGAAGTATCTTTCGGTTCTTTTTTCTTCTCAGCGGCTTTTTCCTTTTCCAACTTTTTCTGCGCTTTTTCCAACTCTTTATGAAGTTCTTCTATTTCATCCCCCTGATTCTTGATTGTAGTAAGCAAAGCATTCAGCTCCTCGTTATCAATATCCACCGGATAAAGAGAATCAACACGCTTGATAAAGTCTCCCAAAATATTCATATAGTTAGTAAAAGCATCATACGGTGATTCATAGATACCGCGGTTCAACCCTACTCCACTATTCTTGGTCGTCATAAAGCGGAAGTTGTTGCTGGCCTGCAAATAATCCCAATCCTGCTTGATGCGACGGTCATCGCAGATATGTACACGCTCGGCCACACTATACAGTTTATTGAAAGCCTCACGCTGCATTACATTACCCAACCAGCAACTTGTATCTCTTTCTTCATCCACCCACGACATAGGATAAGGTACATCCAATTGTGAAACGGATTTCAACTTGGTAACAATTTCGGTAGGAGTTGAGAAAGTAATGCCTTTTTCCTTAGCACATGCAGGCAATGCTTTCAGGAATTCCAGAATATTGGAGGATAAAGGCTGTGACATCCCTAATGAACAAAGCTCCATAAATATGTTGATAACCTGCTCCTCTTGCGGGAATGCATCGATCCAACTGATATACTTATCGGCAAACAACGGATATTCGTTCCACTCGGAATTCGAGAAACGCAAACTAATATCATCCGACAGTTTAAAATCGCGCAACAGCAACTTTAAGTTCGGATTCATATTACAATGGTACACATAGTGCGGACTCTTCCAGCCAAGCACATGTTTTGCCCCTTCAGTCAGCATTCCCTTAAAACCCATACTTGCCACCATGGCACCAATTTCGTCATTGTAAATCAGACTGGAGTTACGGAACACCTTGGGCGCTTTGCCAAACATTTGTTTCATTTTAGCACTCTGACGCATCACCTCTTCCTTGAAGCAATCTTCATTAGCTAAAGAAGAAAGTCCATGAGAGTACGGTTCAGCCAAGAACTCACAGCATCCCGTATCATTGAGCTGGTGCAACAGATCGATTACAGTAGGTGCATGGATTTCCAGTTGCTCCAATGCCACACCTGAGATGGATAAAGCCACTTTAAATGCACCACCCGAATCCTTCACCATTCCAATAAGCGTATTCAGTGCAGGAATATACGAACGTTCGGCAACTTCATTAATACTTGTTTCATTGGCATAATCATCATAGTAGTAATGGTTTGTACCAATATCAAAGAAACGATAACGTTTCAGATGTATAATTTGATGTATCTCAAAATAAAGACAGATAGTTCTCATTAGTATTTGTTGTTTTATTATTTACCATAGTTTCTTAACACATCCTCGTAAAGAGCACGGATTCTCAAGCCCACCTTTTCCCAGGTAATTCCGTCCACTTCTTTCTTTCCTTCTTCCTGAAGATAATGGAATAAAGACGGATTCATACAGATGGAATAAATGGCATCCGCCATAGCATGAATATCCCAATAATCGGTCTTAATTACCTTATCGAGGATTTCACCACATCCGGACTGCTTGGAAATGATAGAGGGAGTTCCACACTGCATGGCTTCCAACGGGGCGATACCGAAAGGCTCGGAAACGGAAGGCATAACGAATACATCACTATTCTTATAAACTTCGTACACTTGCTTACCTTTCATAAAGCCGGGAAAATGGAAACGGTCTGCAATGCCACGTTCGGCAGCCATATTAATCATGGCATTCAGCATATCACCCGAACCGGCCATCACAAAGCGGATGTTGCGGGTACGTTGCAACACCAGTGCAGCAGCTTCCACAAAATATTCCGGACCTTTCTGCATAGTGATACGTCCGAGGAAAGTCACGACCTTCTCTTTCGAATGTTCAGGACGCGGAATATCCTGGTATTCTTGCGAAAGCGGGTACACCGCATTATGCATGGCAAATACCTTTCTCGGATCTTGATGATACTCGTTGATAACAGTACGACGGGTAAGTTCCGACACACACATAATGCAGTCGGCATAATCCATTCCGTTTTTTTCCATGGAATAGACCGTGGGGTTAACCTTCCCCCGCGAACGGTCAAAATCTGTTGCATGCACATGGATACAGAGCGGTTTGCCACTCACCATCTTCGCATGTACACCAGCCGGATATGTCAGCCAATCGTGCGCATGAATAATGTCGAATTCCTGTTGACGTGCCACAACTCCGGCTATAATCGAGAAGTTATTGATTTCTTCGTGCAAATTTCCGGGATAACCGCCGGCAAAGTCCATACAGCCAAGATCATTGACGTGCATATAGGAGAAATCCGAGTAAATATGGTCGCGCAAAGCATAATATTGCTCCGGACTCATTGTCGACAAACGAGACTTCAAATAATCGTAATCAACATCACGCCACACGATAGGCACCTGGTTCATACCGATTATATTCAAGAATTTCTCTTCTTCACCTGTAGGCTTAGGCATACAGAAAGTAGTCTCCACATCTCCCTGCTGACTCAAACCCTTCGTGATTCCGTATGATGCAACTGCAAGGCCACCATATATTTTGGGAGGAAATTCCCAACCAAACATTAAAACTTTCATCTTCGTTCCTCCTCCTATAAATTATACTTAGACAACAATTTCAAGATACGCAGAATCTCCGCCACATTCATGGCGAACGATACCGCGCCTCTTCCTTTAAACGGCGGGTTTCCATCGAATAACTCGGGCAGAGAACCTATGCAATGGCTCGTCATCTCATCTTCAAAACCGATCAGATACCGCTCTACAAACGAAATACCACTCATCTTATATATACGCAGGTACGCTTCCATATAAAAGCCCATAAGCCACGGCCAGGCTGTGCCTTGGTGGTATGCGTAATCTCTCTGAATCTGAGGACCGACATAATTGGGATTATATCCCCCACTCTTAGGGCTCAATGTACGCAGACCTTTCGGAGTCAGCAATTCTTTTGTCACAATATCAAGTACCTGCTTCTTCTGTGCCCTATCCAATGGAGAATAGTCAAAAGCAACAGCAAATATCATATTGGGACGAACGCTCCAATCCATCATATAACCGTCTACATAATCAAACAGATACCCGTACTCATTACGAAAAACTTCCACAAACGATTTTCCTGTTATTTCTGCCTGAGCATCCAATTTGTCTGCAAGAATGTCATTTCCACCCTCACGCACAATGTCTGAAACAAAACGCAAAGCATTATACCACAGCGAATTCACCTCAACAATATACCCGGTGCGAGGGATTACAGGATGCCCGTTAACCGTAGAGTTCATCCAGGTAACTGCCTTTTCCTTGCCATTTGCGTAAAGCAAACCGTTTTCATGCAAGAAAAGATTATCATGCTTACGAGCGCAGATATAATTCATAATATCCTCCAATAACCTGCCGTATTTCAAACGGCATTGTTCGCGCGATGTATCCTTGGCATACTGCTGTAAAGCCCATACTGCCCATAAAAGCACGTCAGGATGTTCCATCTCATATATTTTATAACCAACCGGTTTATCCTCAATGAAAGCATAGATAGCCTTTTCCGCCGTTCTCATAACATCCTCGAATTCATCTTGCTCGTCCACGGCCAAAGTTAAGCCCGGTAAAGAGATAAACAAGTCGCGCGCACGGCATTTAAACCAGGGATAGCCTGCAAGTACATAATGTTCTTCTCCTTGTTTATTGTGGAACTGGTGAGCCGAATTTTTCAAACAGTGATAAAAACTGTCACGTGGAGTACGGTCTTCTGCCTCAGCCTCAAAAGTCTGTTTTAGCTTACGCGGTGAAATTTCGGAGATACCTGCAGAGAAAACGATACTTTCACCCTTCTTTATATCTACTTCAAAATAACCGGGTACATACAGGTCTTCATTAAAATCGTAACCGCGTTCCTGTTCTTTCGGGTATTCAATGCCACGATACCAATCCGGCTGATAATGAAATTCGTTCTTTTTGTTCAACTGCATATAAAGTTCCGGATAACCGGGATACATACAGGTTTTAATACCGTTTTCCACCGGTTGGTAATCACGGCTTGCCTGTGCATTTTCGTGCGTGTATTCGCGTACGCTGCGGAATGCCAAAAAGGGACGGAACCGAAGTGTTGTTGCCGAATGGGCATCGACCAAGGTGTAACGAATCAGTATCCGGTTCTCATGATGTACAAAAATTTTCTCTTTGCGGAGAATAACGCCTCCCACACGGTAAGTAGTTGCCGGGATATGCTCGCAATCAAACTCACGGATATACTTATGTCCGTTCGGACTAAAATTATTTCCCTGATACTTGTGCAATCCCAAGTTAAACTCTGCACCGTGCTGAATCACTGTTTCATCCAAAGAAGACAGCAGCACATGGTTTTCATCATCCAGGTTGGGAACGGGAATTACCAACAAGCCGTGATATTTGCGTGTGTTACAATCTACAATCGTTGTACAATGATAGGCTCCTGATTTGTTAGTCCGAAGTATCTCCCTTGGCAAAGATTCTTGCAGATTAACCATCAAGGTCTTGTCAAATCGTAAATAACTCATAGTTGTGCATTATTTAAAGGTTAATTATTTCAGGTATATGCGCTACAAAGCTTGTAGCAATGCCCAAAAATACGAATTAAAGCCTACACGCAAAATAAAAAGTCTTTTTTTTTTCGCTTTTCAAGCAAATAATCCAAAGCATTGTACGAAAATGATAAATCCCTGTACAATATAGGAAGCATGACGGGCTACAAATAGTTCTGGCGATGGTATACCACTATTTTTATTTATTCGCTTCATCCACGCTTGGATTCTTAGAAGCAGGGATAGACCGGGAATTTCAACACACGGCAAGTTGCCCTATGATGCCTTTCAATATCTTTACTTTATGGAAAGCTGTTACAATTCCTTCTACACAGGAAAAAGAAAAGAAGAACTAATGACGGAAGCTGTCCAACAGCAATGAAATATTTGCCATAAACAAACGCACTGAAATTGCTAACAGGATAATGCCAAAAAATTTACGGATAATATAAATGCCGCCTTTACCCAAAAAACGTTCTACCCTCCCGGTCATGCTGACAACAAAATATACCCATATCATATTCAAGACTAATGCAATGATAATATTGATACTGGCATATTCTGCACGCAAAGAGAGTAAAGTTGTAAAGGCTCCCGCTCCTGCCAATAGCGGAAAGACCAGCGGAACCAGCGTTGCTTCTTTAATCGGCCCCTGGTTTTTAAAGATTTCAATATCAAGAATCATTTCCAGCGACATCAGAAAAATAACAAACGCACCGGCCACCGCAAATGACTCAATGTCCACATGAAACAATTTCAGCATCATATCACCCGCATAAAAGAAACCTATCAGCAAGGCAAACGATATTAATGTAGCTTTCAGTGCATTTACATCTTTCCCCTTTTCTTTCAAATTGATAATAATAGGAATAGAGCCTATAATATCTATCACGGCAAACAGCACGATAAAAGCACTTGTCATCTGCTGCCAATTAAATGCTGAAAACATATGTCCCTCCTTTTTTCTACAAAAATAATCTATTTTTATGTATTTCGCAAAATTTCTTAAAAGTGAATGAGTAGCACGTTTAAGAAATAATAAAAAAAACAAAAAGAAAGGGCAAGTGTTTACGGCAGAGTTCGATTATATCTACTTTTGTTCTTAAACCAGAAGATGAGAATGATATGGAAACAATGTTTGATACGTTATTACAATTACCCCTGTTTCAGGGACTTGCCCAAGAAGACTTCACCCGTATTTTGGAAAAGGTCAAATTGCATTTCACAAAATATAAGCCAGGTGAGCTTCTTTTAAAAGAGGGGGGCGCCTGTCATGAACTGGTCTTCGTCTTAAAAGGAGAAATTGCATCTTCCACATCATCCGCCGATTCTTCTTACTGCTTCACCGAATATTTTCCAGCCCCTTTCCTGATTGAGGCTCACTCCATATTCGGCATGAAAACGCATTATGCTTCTACATATCGGGCAAGAACCGAAGTGCATACGGTCAGCATCAGCAAAGCATTTGTAGTGAAAGAGCTTTTCAACTACGAAATATTCCGCTTGAATTACATGAATATCATCAGTAACCGCACTCAAATGCTGCACAACCGCTTATGGGCTGTATTCGGCAATAGTCCCGAAAGCCGCATTATCCATTTCATCCTCAGTCATACAGAACGGCTGTCGGGCGAAAAAATATTGAAAATAAAAATGGAGGATTTGGCTCAAATCATCAACGAAACCCGAACAGGAGTGTCAAAAGCCCTCAATACTATGCAAACAAAAGGATTGGTTGAATTACACCGCGGGGAAATCATACTGCCTAATGTTGAAAATTTGATAAACTGACCAAGTACATAAAATGCAAATATCTTCAAGAAGATTATTAAAATGAAATGAACCCCGAAAATTAAATAACTTTCGGGGTTCACTTCATAATCTTTGCTTTAATATATCTTCAGCAACCGTTTTTACTCCCATTCAATTGTGGAAGGCGGTTTTGACGATATATCATAGGTTACACGGTTTACACCTTTCACCTTATTAATAATGTCATTGGAAACCTTGCCCAAAAATTCGTAAGGCAAATGCGCCCAGTCTGCAGTCATTGCGTCTGTGGAAGTAACAGCACGTAAAGCAACCGCACGTTCATATGTACGTTCATCTCCCATTACGCCTACAGACTGCACAGGAAGTAAAATAACCCCTGCCTGCCATACCTGATGATAAAGAGTTGTCTCATTTCCTCCGGCATCTTGCACTTTCCAATTGCGCAATCCCTGAATAAAAATATCATCCGCATCTTGCAGGATACTCACCTTTTCCGGAGTTATATCACCCAAAATACGAACAGCCAATCCCGGACCGGGGAAAGGATGACGGGTAATCAAATGCTCCGGCATGCCCAACTCACGTCCTACACGGCGAACCTCATCTTTAAACAACAGTCGCAAGGGTTCGCACAATTTCAGGTTCATTTTTTCAGGAAGTCCACCTACATTATGATGACTCTTGATTACAGTTCCGGTAATAGAAAGCGACTCGATGCAGTCTGGATAGATCGTTCCTTGAGCCAGCCATTTCACATCTTTAATTTTATGAGCCTCTTCATCGAATACATCAATGAAACCCTTACCTATAATCTTACGCTTCTTTTCAGGTTCGGTCACTCCTGCCAATTCCGCAAAGAATTTAGCGCTTGCATCCACTCCGATAACATTCAGACCAAGACATTCATAATCGTGCAATACATTTTTAAATTCATCTTTGCGCAACATGCCATGATCCACAAAAATACAAGTTAAATTCTTTCCGATAGCACGATTCAGCAATACAGCAGCAACAGAAGAGTCAACGCCACCGCTCAAACCGAGCACGACTTTATCATCCCCCAATTGTTCCTTCAACTGGGCAACCGTAGTTTCGATAAACGAAGCTGCGCTCCAGTCCTGCCTGCAACCGCAGACTTCCACTACAAAGTTTTTCAGCATCTGTGTACCGTCCTCGCTATGGAATACTTCCGGATGGAATTGTACACCCCACATTTTCTCTCCTTCCACCTGATAAGCGGCAATCTTCACTTTATCCGTAGAAGCTATAGTCTTGAAGCTTTCAGGAATGGCAGTAATAGTATCGCCATGACTCATCCACACTTGAGTATTTTCCTTTACTCCCTTAAAAAGCACATTGTTTTTATCAAAAGAAGCTAAATGCGCCCGTCCATATTCACGGCTACCCGCAGGTTCAACCTTACCGCCGTTGGTATAGGCTATAAACTGTGCACCGTAGCAGATTCCCAATATAGGATATTTACCACGGATTTCGTTTAAATCTATCTTAAACGCACTTTCGTCATATACGGAAAATGGACTACCTGAAAGAATAACTCCTTTTACACTCGCATCTCCCTGAGGAAATTTGTTGTAAGGCACAATTTCACAATATACATTCAACTCGCGAACACGGCGACCGATAAGCTGCGTGGTCTGTGAGCCGAAATCAAGAATAATAATCTTTTCTTGCATAGAAACAGAGGTGTTAGTAATTTGGAGCACAAAGATACGAATTTGTTTAGAGCAGAAAGCAAAATATGGCAAAATTTGTTCAGAGCAAAAAACAAAATACGGCAATATACAGAGAACGGAAAACACCTGCACCGCTTATCTTTCAAGAAACTAAAGGATTTGTTGGATTTATAAAATAAAGAATTTATATTTGTCTCTGTTACTAAACCAAATATCTAAGTATCATGAAAAGAAACATCCTATCAGCGGTCCTTACACTTTACTGCCTATTGCCGATAGCAGCACAGCCCCTTTCCAAAGCAGATTCGCTACAAATTGAAATTGCTCAATTAGAAAATGCACTGACAAGCATACAGACTGATTTGCAAGAAAAAACTTTGCAGTACAATTGGGAAATAACAGAAAAATACATTGAATATTGCAAGAAACTCTACAAAATCACCAACTTCAACCGCGAACCCCGGTTGATACAACTTGCCACTACCATAAAACCGGAAGAACTGGAACCTCAGAGATTAACCTACGAAAAGGCTAAAAAAGAACTTGAAGCACTATTGACATCCTACCCGGAGTATATCACCCTCGATTCTTTATATAAAAGAGCCATCAATACGGAACAGAAAAAAGACCGCAAAGTTGCCTTGGACGGTTTCTATCAACGCATATACAATGAGGATAAGGCTTACCGTCCGTTGCTCGAAAAAAAGCGCAAAGCCTTCAAAGAGCATTATATAGCCTGTGCTTCCTATCTACTGGACGAATGTAAAAGAAACCGGGAAGTTGTACCGGAAATCTATGATTATAAAACAGCACGAATTCTCAAAGAGACCGATCCCAAGCTCCACCAACTATCCATAGAGATCAGTACACTTGAAAGTCTTCAAAGGGAGACAATTCGTAAATATCAGAGATTGAAGTACAACCTGAAAGAAGACTAAGCAATAATCCTTTTTTAATCCTATAAAATCAAATATCCTCGAAAGAAGCATTACCATCTTCCGAGGATATTTATATATGAATTTTTTTATTATTTAAATAAAAAAACGTGATTATTTTTCTTTTAATATATCGCGAATTTCCGTCAACAACACTTCTTCCTTACTTGGTGCGGGCGGTGCAGGAGGAGCAGCAGGCGTTTCCGCTTTTTTCTTTTCCGTCAGCTTGGTTATCAACTTAATAAACATGAAGATAGAAAAAGCGATAATGAGAAAGTCGAAAGTGGCTTGCAGGAAATTTCCGTAATTCAGTGTTACAGCGGCTATTTCCTTACCGTCCACTACTTCGGCAGGCTTCATCACCCATTTTAAATCGGTGAAATTCACACCGCCTATCAGCAAGCCCAAAGGAGGCATTATCACATCAGCCACAACTGAAGATACAATCTTGCCAAACGCACCTCCAATGATAACACCGACAGCCATATCGACCACATTGCCTTTCATGGCAAAAGCCTTAAATTCCTGTAAAAATGAACTTTTTCCCATCTTTTCAATTATTTAATTATGATTTTGGATACGAATATAAAAACATTTTCTTACTTTTGCAGCGCAATTCGTAAAAGAAATGCTGTAAAAGTTTGAAAGTTTAATTTTAAACATTATAAAACCCTTAAAAGTTTAAACAAAATGATTAAAGTAGGTATTAATGGATTCGGACGTATCGGACGTTTCGTATTCCGCGCTGCTCAGAAAAGAAACGATATTCAAATCGTTGGTATTAACGACCTTTGCCCGGTAGATTACTTGGCTTACATGCTGAAGTATGATACTATGCACGGTCAATTCGACGGTACTATCGAAGCTGATGTTGAAAACAGCAAACTGATCGTTAACGGTCAATCTATCCGTATCACTGCTGAAAAGAACCCGGCTGACCTGAAATGGAACGAAGTAGGTGCTGAATACGTAGTTGAATCTACCGGTTTGTTCCTGACTAAGGAAAAAGCTCAGGCTCACATCGAAGCTGGTGCAAAATACGTTGTAATGTCTGCTCCTTCTAAGGATGACACTCCGATGTTCGTTTGCGGTGTTAACGAAAAGACTTATGTTAAGGGTACTCAATTCGTATCTAACGCTTCTTGTACTACTAACTGCTTGGCTCCTATCGCTAAAGTATTGAACGACAAGTTCGGTATCGTTAAAGGTTTGATGACTACAGTTCACGCTGCTACTGCTACTCAGAAAACAGTAGACGGTCCTTCTAAGAAAGACTGGAGAGGTGGTCGTGGTATCTTGGAAAACATCATCCCGTCTTCTACAGGTGCTGCTAAAGCTGTAGGTAAAGTATTGCCGGTATTGAACGGTAAACTGACTGGTATGGCATTCCGCGTTCCGACTTCTGACGTTTCTGTAGTTGACCTGACAGTTGTTCTGGAAAAAGCTGCTACAATGGCTGAAATCAACGCTGCTATGAAGGAAGCTTCAGAAGGCGAATTGAAAGGTATCCTGGGCTACACTGAAGATGCAGTTGTTTCAACTGACTTCCGTGGTTGCGCTAACACTTCAATCTACGACTCTAAAGCAGGTATTTCTTTGGATTCTAACTTCGCTAAAGTTGTTTCTTGGTATGACAACGAATGGGGTTACTCAAACAAAGTTTGTGAAATGGCTCGCGTTATCGCTGCTAAATAATCAAGCTAAGATACAATATACGAAAAGCTGTTCCGGTTTCCCCGGAACAGCTTTTTTTATTTTCCTCTCCCAAGCCCTATAGTCCCGAATCACAACAGAATCAAATAAATGGTAGTAAAAACAGTAGTGAGACACGTTAAATAAGAAGAAAACTGTACGGAAGTCTGTGATACTCTGTGGTGAAATTTGTAATTTTGTAAATGTAACATTGATATTACTGAATATGACAAATATAGCAAATGCACAAAATCCATTTTTTGAGAAATACACAACTCCGTATGGCACTGTTCCTTTTGACAAAATAAAAAATGAACATTACGAACCCGCCATTCGTGAAGGTATCAGTCGCCAGGCAGCAGAAATAGATGCCATCGTCAACAACCCGGAGGCTCCCACATTCGCTAACACAATTCTTGCTTATGAAAAATCAGGAGAGTTACTCGATCGGGTTACCACCGTATTCGGCAACTTGCGCAGTGCTGAAACCAATGATGACCTGCAGAAGATTGCCCAGGAGATGATTCCTTTGTTAAGCGAACACAGCAATAACATCAGCTTGAATCAGGAACTCTTCGAACGTATTAAAGTTGTATACGGTCAAAAGGATTCCATAGAGCTGACTCCGGAACAAACCAAGCTTCTGGAAAACGCTTATAACGGATTTATTCGTCGCGGAGCCAACCTGCAGGGAGAAGCCAAGGAGAAATATCGCGAGCTGACAAAGAATCTTAGTAAACTGACATTGGATTTCAGTGAAAATAACCTGAAAGAAACCAATAACTATCAGTTGACTCTGACCGATGAAGCCCAGTTGGCCGGTCTGCCGGAAAGCGCCATCGAAGCCGCTGCAGAAACAGCCCGGGAAAAAGGAGTGAATGGCTGGGTGTTCACATTGCATGCCCCCAGTTATATTCCTTTTATGACGTATGCCGATAACCGGGATTTACGTCGTGAACTTTACATGGCTTACAATACAAAATGTACCCACGACAACGAATATAACAATCTGGAAATTGTGAAAAAGATAGCCAATATCCACATGGAAATCGCACAATTACTGGGTTATGACAATTATGCGGAATATACACTGAAAGAACGCATGGCCGAAACCGGTGATGCCGTATATAAACTGCTCAACCAATTGCTGGATGCATATACCCCCACCGCCCATAAAGAGTACGAAGCTGTACAAGAATTAGCCCGTACAGAACAAGGAGATGCTTTTGAAGTGATGCCTTGGGATTGGAGCTACTACTCCAACAAACTGAAAGACCGGCAGTTCAATATTAACGAAGAGATGCTCCGCCCCTACTTTGAACTGAGCAAAGTGAAAGCGGGAGTCTTCGGACTGGCTACCAAATTGTATGGCATCACGTTTCATAAGAACCCGGATATCCCGGTATATCACAAAGACGTGGATGCTTACGAAGTGCTGGATAAAGACGGAAGTTTCCTCGCCGTACTGTATACGGATTTCCATCCGCGCGAAGGTAAACGTTCCGGTGCCTGGATGACAGAATTCAAAGGACAATGGAGAGAAGATACCGGTGAAAACAGCCGTCCACATGTATCGGTAGTCATGAATTTCACCAAACCGACAGAAAGCAAGCCGGCACTGCTGACTTATGACGAGGTGGAAACCTTCCTCCACGAATTCGGGCATGCCTTGCATGGGATGTTTGCCAACTCAACTTATCAGAGCTTGAGCGGAACGAATGTATACTGGGACTTTGTAGAGCTCCCGTCCCAAATCATGGAGAACTTCGGGATTGAAAAAGAATTCCTGCATACCTTTGCCAATCATTATCAGACCGGAGAACCGTTGCCTGACGAATTGATCAGCCGGCTGGTAGATGCATCAAACTTCAATGTTGCGTACGCCTGTCTTCGCCAAGTCAGTTTCGGGCTGTTGGATATGGCCTGGTATACCCGCAATACCCCCTTCGAAGGTGACGTAAAGGCATACGAACGTCAGGCATGGGCTCAAGCACAGATATTGCCCACAGTTTCGGAAACCTGTATGAGTACCCAGTTCTCACACATCTTTGCCGGAGGATATTCGGCAGGTTACTATAGCTACAAGTGGGCGGAAGTTCTGGATGCGGATGCATTCTCACTGTTCAAGCAAAAAGGAATCTTCAATGAAGAGGTAGCCAATTCCTTCCGTAACAACATCTTGTCGAAAGGCGGAACAGAGCACCCGATGATACTTTACAAACGTTTCAGAGGACAAGAACCTACGATTGACGCATTACTAATCAGAAACGGAAAAAAATGAAATATAAATACTTATTATTATTACTTTTGATGCTCCCTTTTGTAAGCGGATGCAACGATTCGGATGATGTGAACGGTATCTTTACCGGAAAAGTATGGAAACTGACGTATATTACCAAAAAGAACGAACACAAGCCCTATGATTTCTGGGGTGATAAAGACAAATATGAACAATCCATCAAGAATTACATCAATAAAGAAGGTGCATACACAATCAAATTCGAAGGGGAGACTACAGACAATGTCATCAGCGGAAAGTTTAGCGGAACGCTTTTGTCACATTCTTATACCGGAACCTGGAGTGCCAATGGCGAAAGCAATGCTTTCTCAGCTTCCGTAAAAGGGTCTGAAAATGATCCGTTAGGATTTAGTAACAAATTTGTCGAAGGACTCAACAGGGCTACTTCGTACAAAGGGAATTACGACAACCTCTTTATCTATTACAAGGATGAGGGAGGAAGAGAGTTATGCCTGGTATTTCATGTTGATAAGGACAACAATAAATAATATAGCAGCGTATGGACACAGCAAACAGCAAACAATCAGATTTGGACAAGCGTTATATCCGCATGGCTTCCATCTGGTCGGAAAACTCTTATTGCCAACGCCGTAAAGTAGGAGCACTGATTGTCAAAGACAAAATGATTATCTCAGACGGATATAACGGAACACCATCCGGCTTTGAGAACGTTTGTGAAGATGATAACAACGTCACCAAGCCCTATGTTCTGCATGCTGAAGCCAATGCCATCACCAAGATAGCACGTTCCAACAACAGTAGTGACGGTGCTACGATGTATGTCACTGCTTCACCTTGCATCGAATGTGCCAAACTGATCATACAGGCAGGCATCAAGCGAGTGGTGTACTCTGAACACTATCGCCTGGAAGACGGAATAGAGTTACTGAAACGTGCAGGTATCGAAGTCGTTTTTGTCGATACGAGTGAAAAATGAAACAACATACATAAACAACTGACTACAACGCAGCTCTCCGGTAGTTTGTCGTCCGTAGCCAATAACTATAAAAAGATATGAGTACAAAGAACTCTTCACGGTTTACCCCTGTCATCATCGCTATCAGTGTGGTAATCGGAATTCTGATAGGTACATTTTATGCCAAACACTTTGCCGGCAACCGACTCGGCATTATCAACGGCTCTTCGAACAAGTTGAATGCTTTGCTGCGCATTGTCGATGACCAGTATGTGGACACCGTCAACATGGCCGACCTTGTGGAAAAGGCAATGCCACAGATTCTGGCAGAGCTGGATCCCCACTCTACTTACATTCCGGCACAAAACCTGGAAGAAGTGACATCGGAACTGGAAGGCAGCTTCAGCGGTATCGGTATCCAGTTCACCATCCAGGATGACACTATCCATGTGAACAGTGTCATTCAGGGAGGACCTTCCGAAAAGGTAGGATTAATGGCCGGTGACCGTATCGTGATGGTAGACGACAGTTTGTTTGTAGGGAAAAAAGTGACCAACGAACGTGCCATGCGCACTCTGAAAGGGCCGAAGGGTACTCAAGTGAAACTGGGCGTGAAGCGCGCTACGGAGAAAGATCTTTTGAACTTCACTATCACACGCGGTGACATTCCGCAAAACACCATCGACGCAGCTTATATGTTGACAGATGACTTTGGCTATATACAGGTTAGTAAATTCGGACGTACTACACATGTGGAGTTGCTGAATGCCATTGCTTTACTGAATCATAAGAACTGCAAAGGGCTGATCATCGACTTACGTGGAAACACAGGAGGATATATGGAAGCTGCAGTGCGCATGGTCAACGAATTCTTGCCCGAAGGTAAACTGATAGTCTATACGGAAGGACGCAAATATCCCCGTGCCGACGAATTTGCCAATGGAACAGGCAGTTGCCAGAAAATGCCCGTTATTGTGCTGATTGACGAAGGTTCGGCTTCGGCCAGTGAAATTTTCACCGGTGCTATTCAGGATAACGACCGAGGTATGGTAGTGGGTCGCCGTTCGTTCGGTAAAGGCCTGGTACAACAGCCTATCGACTTCAGTGACGGATCAGCCATCCGGCTGACCATTGCCCGCTATTATACTCCATCCGGACGCTGCATTCAACGCCCTTATCAGAATGGTAAAGACCGCAACTACGAAATGGATTGGCTGACACGATATGAACATGGAGAGTACTTCTCAAAAGATAGTATCAAACTCGATGAAAACCTGCGTTATTCTACCGCCCTCGGACGTCCGGTGTACGGAGGAGGAGGTATCATGCCGGATGTATTCGTCCCACAAGACACCACGGGAGTGACTTCATATCTGACCGAGGTGCTGAGCAAAGGACTTACCATCCAATTCACCTTCCATTACACGGATAATAACCGCGATAAGTTGAAGAAGTACGAAGACGAAGAATCACTCTTAAACTATCTGCGTCGTCAGGGACTGGTCGAACAGTTCATACGCTACGCTGACAGCAAAGGGGTGAAACGAAGAAACATCCTGATTCAGAAATCATATAAATTACTGGAAAAGAGCATTTACGGAAATATCATCTATAATATGCTGGGAAAAGAAGCCTATATTCAATATCTCAACCAAAGCGATCAGACAGTGAAGAAGGCTGTCGAGTTGCTTGAAAGTGGAGAAGCATTCCCTAAGGCTCCCGTCAGCGTAGAACCTCAAAAGGAGGAAAAGAAAGATGGAAAGAAAAAAACAACTGCGCAAGTGGATAGCACAGGAGAAGAAGAAATACTCCGACTCTACGCTTAAATCGTTGTCGGAAAAGGTATTGATAACTCTTGAGGCATGCCCCGAATTTCAAAAAGGGCATACTATATTGCTCTATCACTCAATGAAGGATGAAGTGCAGACGCACGCCTTCATTGAGAAGTGGAGCCGGTCGAAAAGAATCATATTGCCTGTAGTAACAGGCGACGAGTTAGAACTTCGCGTTTACACAGGCCCCCAAGATCTCGCCATAGGTTCGTATGGCATTGCCGAACCAACCGGAGCGCCATTCACCGATTACGAAACAATAGATCTAGCTGTGATTCCGGGTGTTGCTTTCGATCGGTACGGACATCGTTTAGGCCGCGGCAAAGGATATTACGACCGTTTATTACCTCAAATTCCGGCTCCCAAAGTCGGCATTTGTTTCCCGTTTCAATTGATAGAAGAAGTACCCGCAGAAGCATTCGACTTCCGTATGGATACTATTATAGCACAATGAAAACAAATTATCACACACATACCACTCGCTGCATGCACGCCGTGGGAGACGATGAAGACTATGTACGCAGTGCCATCAAAGGTGGCTTTCAGGAATTGGGCTTTTCTGATCATGGCCCATGGAAGTATCACACAGATTTTGTATCGGACATACGTATGCTCCCGGAGGACTTACCGGAATATATAGAAAGCATCCGTGCCTTGAAAGAAAAATACCGGAATCAAATCAGCATCAAAATCGGATTGGAATATGAATACTTTCCCGAATACATCCACTGGCTGAAAGAAATCATCAAAGAGTACCGGTTGGATTATATCCTCTTTGGAAACCACCATTACCATACTGACGAAAAGTTTCCCTACTTCGGGCATCATACCACTAATCGGGATATGCTCGACCTTTATGAAGAAAGCACTATCGAAGGAATGGAAAGCGGACTGTTCGCCTACCTGGCACATCCGGATCTTTTTATGCGTTCCTACCCTGAATTTGACAAACATTGTATCAGTGTCAGCAGCCATATCTGTCGGGCAGCAGCCCGATTTCACATCCCTTTGGAATATAATATCGGCTATGTAGCCATCAATGAAGCACGGGGAATAACGACTTATCCTTGCCCGCAATTCTGGCATATCGCAGCCAATGAAAGATGCACGGCTATTATCGGACTGGACGCACACAATAACCTTGATTTAGAAAATCCGACTTACTACGATCGTGCCTGTCAGGAACTGAATGCACTGAAGATGCCCGTCATAGATACAATCCCATTCTTGAAATACTGAGAGCACCACATTTTAGTTGTAGATAGAATCTCCGTTCTCTTCGAACAGAGACTCTGTTCATAAAGAATGAAGGCTCCGTTTGATACAAACAAAGCCTTCATTTATTATAAAAGAATAGTCGTTTAG
>OHEC01000068.1_pt1 | contig 73610 bp, 61 predicted proteins | sample 1567141 | NCBI WGS metagenome assembly OHEC01 (sample SAMEA3879567, study PRJEB24766) | human gut metagenome | biome: human-associated habitat; feature: feces | place: USA | collected 1985/1987 | reverse complement strand
AATACTTCTATCGGAGGCGTTAATCCATCAGATATTCAGGATATCACGATATTGAAGGATGCCGCGGCGACCGCCATGTATGGTTCCCGTGCGGCCAACGGTGTGATCTTGATCACGACCAAGCAAGGATCGAAAGGACGTACCCGGGTCACATTGAACGCTAGCGCAGGATTCTCGGATGCGGCGGTAGACTTCCGCCCGACCCTCAACGGAGAGCAACGCCGGGAACTACTTTATGAAGGCTTGGTTAATTACGCGCAAGACCAGATCGCCAAAGATCCCGCATCTTTCACCCAGACTCCGGAAGAGTACGCCAACGCCAATATCGGGGCATACACCTCTGTTCCCGCTTTAGGCTATACCGATTGGAAAGACGTGTTGATGAGACAGGCCGTACATCAAAATTATGAGGCTTCCGTTTCCGGTGGCTCCGAGAACACGACGGTCTACAGCTCTTTGGGTTATCAAAAACAAGAGGGTCTGGTGGAGAACTCATCGATGGAACGGTACTCCGGACGCTTTAACGTGCAACAAAAGATCGGCAAACGAGGCGAGGCCGGAGCGAACCTCATGTTCTCGCAAGTGAACCAAGAGATGAACGAGGAACGTACATCCAGTATCAATCCTTTCTATTGCATGGCGGTAGCCACTCCTCCCTCCTACCCGGTATTTAACGAGGATGGTTCCTACGCCAATACCTATCCCGGGACGAACGTAAATCCTTTGCGGGATATGCGTACCGACTATAATCGGGTTCGCATGACCCGTATCTTCGGTACGGCGCACGGTGCGGTAGAGATTATCAAAGGACTTAAATTAAAGGAAGTACTCAGCTATGATTATAGCATCCAGAAGGATGCCCGCTATTTCAACGCATTAAGCGGGGCGGGTCCCAAGAGCGGTAGCGATGCCCAATCGTCCAAGGGTTTTATCGAATACGGGAAATTGATCTCTTCTACCTCGTTGAACTACGTGAGGACATTCGCCAACAAACATCATCTGGATGTACTAGCCGCTTATGAGGCGGAAAGTTTCCAGACGGATAAAGCCGCCGGTGAGAAAAGCAAGATGCCGTCTGACCAATTATTCGAGCCGGACAATGCCGCCGTTATAAACAGTTTCGTATCCTCCACGCAGGATTATCGGTTGCTTTCTTATCTAACCCGCTTGAATTACGATTACGACAACCGGTATTATATCGCCGGAAGTTTCCGCCGGGATGGTAGTTCCCGATTAGCACCGGAACATCGCTGGGGTAATTTCTGGTCGGTCTCGGGCATGTGGCATCTGGGAGCCGAGGATTTCATGAGAGCCGTAAAGCCGGTATTGAGCGATGTCAAGATCCGTGCCTCTTATGGCGTGAACGGTAATCAGCCGGGATCTTATTACGGTTATATGGGTTTATATAGTTACGGAAAGAACTATATGGACAGTCCCGGTTCGTATGAAAGCACACAAGCCAATCCCAATCTAAAATGGGAGAAGAACTATAATATGAACCTCGGACTGGACCTCGCGTTTATCGATCGCATCTTCGTAACGCTCGAGTATTACAATCGTGACACCAAGGATTTGCTTTACAACCGTCCGATCAGCGCCACGACCGGATTCTTGAACTATCTGGGTAATCTGGGGCAGTTAAACAATAAAGGTGTCGAGCTGGAGGTTCGTTCCTTGAATATCTCGAACGCAGATTTTAATTGGACTACGGTATTGAACTTGACACATAACAAGAATAAGATCGTGGCCCTTGATGGTAATCTCGATCAAGTGGTGGAAAGTAGTTGGTTTATCCGGAAAATAGGATTGCCATTCAATACATTCTATGTAAAGGAATTCGCCGGGGTAGATCCCTTGAGCGGAAATGCGCTGTATTATAAAAATACGGAAGACGAGAACGGCAATCTAGACCGCACCTTGACCCAAGATGTCAATGAGGCGCAAGCGGTTCCTTATAAACAAGTAGATCCGAAGATATCCGGCGGCCTTACCAATATCCTTTCTTATAAATGGTTCGACTTGGCCTTTACGCTCTCTTATTCATTGGGCGGCTATTCTTTCGACAAGACCGGTACGTATATCGAGACAGACGGAGCCAGCGAAGGAAACCGCAACCTGCCCATCTATGAGTTAGACCGTTGGCAAAAGCCCGGTGATATCACCGACATTCCCCGTTTCGTATTGGGACGCTCCGACAAAGTGAGCGGTGGTTCCTCTCGCTTCGTACATAGTACGGATCACTTGCGGTTAAAGAACCTGACGTTCGGGTTTACCCTGCCTCATAACTGGACCGATAAAGTCTTGCTGGATAAAGTCCGTGTCTATTTCTCCGGCAGCAACTTGCTGACTTGGGCGAAATGGAAGCAATATGATCCGGAAGTGCCCGTATCCGGCGAGGTATTCTGCGAGACACCGCCCATGCGCACCTTTAGTTTCGGCGTGGAAGTTAATTTCTAAACACAACAATTCATTCGATAAAAAAGAAATACAATGAAATGGTCAATTAAATATATCGTAAGCGCTCTTCCTTTCTTATTCACGGCTTGCTCCGGAGATTGGCTGGATCTGGATCCCTCCACTTCCGTGACCAGCGATAACGCTATTCAGTCACTGGAAGACGCTAAAACCGCATTAAATGGAATCTATCGCATAGCATCCGAGCATAGTTATTATGGGGATAACTACCTCTATTATGCCGATTGCCGTGGCGAGGACGTACAAGCTCGCATCGACAAAGGTCCCGGCAGACGTGTATCTCCGTACTATCTGTTCAACGTAGCCGCCGACGACGCTTTTAATATCACGAGAGTATGGAACCAACCCTATATCGTGATTCATCAAGCGAACAGCTTAATCGAGAAAATAGACAACGGTAGCGTCCAAACCTCCGATGCGCAGGAAATCGCCCGTATAAAAGCGGAAGCGTTGGCTATGCGTGGCTTGGCCTTATTCGATTTGACCCGTCTCTTTGGTATGCCTTATACCTTGGATAATGGAGCGTCCTTGGGTGTGCCCATCGAGATCAAGACGGAGTTGCCGACCCACCAACCGTCTCGCAACACGGTAGCCGAATGCTACAACCAAGTGATCAAAGACCTGACCGAAGCCTTACCCAACCTTGTCGCGACCAAATCCGACGGTCACCAAAATGTATGGAGCGTGAAAGCGCTTCTATCTCGTATCTATTTATATATGAACGATAACGAGAACGCCCTTAAATACGCTCAAGAAGTAATCAATAACGGAGGTCTTTATACCTTGTTCACGCACGATGAGTATACCTCCGTATGGGGAAAAGACTTCAATTCCGAATCCCTGTTCGAGTTCTACTTTACGCTTACCGAGCCTTCCGGCGGTAGTGGCGGAGAAGGCGCTCCCATGGTATATGCCGATAACGTGAAAGATTGGAACAATTTGGTCTTGACGAAAGATTTCTTGGATTTACTGGGTGAAGACCCGGATGATGTTCGCCATGCCTTATGCCGCTTACCTCAAAAACCGGACGAGGATATCCTTCCAACCGGCTCGACCGGACATCCTAAATATCTGGCGAAGTATCCCGGGAAAACAGGAGATGTATTGACCGGCAATCCGCAAGACAATGACCTATGCATCATCCGTTTGTCCGAGATATACTTAAATGCGGCCGAGGCTGCTTTCAAGCTAGGAAAACGTAGCGAGGCGTTAGGCTACCTGAATCAAATCGTAAGCCGAGCCAACCCCAATAAATCCGTTAGCGACTCCGAGCTTTCCCTAGAGAGAATCCTTAAAGAACGCCGCAAAGAATTGGTTGGCGAAGGACATGCGTTCTTTGATTACATGCGTAACAATATCCCGGTAGTCCGCAAGGGCGGTTGGCATTTGCCGCAATTACCTACCGACGCACAGGTGATCAACGCCTCCGATCCCCGGGTAGCGCTCCCGATTCCGCAAAGCGAGATCGACGCGAACCCGAATATCGTACAGAATAAACGGTAACCAACAAGAAAAAGGGGAATGGTTTTAACGCCATTCCCCTTTTTCTTGTTTCGCTTATTTCTTTTTCAAGATCCGTTGCGCCGAATCCGACAGCACCACGATCGCACCGGCCAGTATCGCCGTATCTTTTATCACCAATCGCCCGGCCCCCGATAATAGCGGGAAACCAAATTCCCCGCTGCCGAGATTAGGTACCCAGACCTCCGGAGTCGTGACCAAGAAGGACAACGTCCCGAACGTCATGATTATAGCCAACCCCGCTCCTACCAAACCGATCTTCGGCGAGAAAATGCCGAGGAAGGTCAAGATACCGATCGCCATGATCAAGATTCCCAAGCCACGAGAGAAGCCATACGTGTTATTCTCTTGATGCCACTCATGCTTCGCTTGATCGAACTCACCCTCTTTTAATTTATACGTCTTATATTCGGGAGCGCTTTTCGTATAGAAGAAACTCATGAAAGGGCTGTTCGCCACAAACGGAACGATGCCTTCCGCTTCATAATTCCAGAACTTCAAACCGCCGATCCACACAAATATGATCAAGATCGATATACGGATCAAATGAATACCTAGCTTTTGAGTAGAGGCCGCCACTTGCAAAAACGAGTAAAACAGATCATTCAACTTTTTCATCTTATTATTTGTTTTATAGTATTGAACTTATACTGCAAAGATCGGTAGAAACACCTATCCCGTAAATGGCGATTTTACCGGATGAGTTAGCGATTATTCCCGTTTCTCTCTTTTCCGGTACTCAGAGACGCTTTCTCCCGTCATTTTCTTGAAAAAACGGCTGAATGTGGCTTGATCCTCGAAGCCCAAGATCTCCGTGATTTCCTTCGCGCTCTTCTGGCTATATAATAGCAATCGTTTGGCCTCAGCCTCAATTCGTTCGTGAATGATCCGTAACGGAGAAGGTAATCCGCAAGTCGTAAAAAGATTGGATAAGGTTTTTGGGGAGCGATGCAGCATATCCGCATAATCTTGAACCATCTTCTTTTCCTTAAAATGATTATCTACCAATACATAGAACTGGCGGACCATATCGAACGCCTTTTCCCGTTCCGGATTTACCGAAAACTTCTCACGTGCGATCCGGGTACACAAAATAATAAAACGTTTCAGCAAGATACGCAGCATCTCCTCTTGCAAATTATCCTTTATGGCGTACTCGTTCATCAGGCTGTCGGTAATATCACGCAGGGAAGCTACTTGAGATTCGCTCAATTTCAATTGCATCACATGGGAAGTCCCGTTAAAAAGAAAACCATTACACGACACCTCATTATCATGTCCGAAAATACAATAGAAGTTGCTGTTAAACAGAAGTGTCAGGTACTCGCCATCGATCGCCTTGAACTCAATATGGTGCAAAGGCGTCAAGGGGATAATCTCACCTTTCACTAAAGTAGTCGGTACGTGATCGATCTCCAGTCGCAACGAACCGCTTTGTACCCAAATAAACTTGTAGAGCGTATTATCTTTCTGCAAGGCTAGGCTCGTATGATACGAATCGGTCAACGCAATATTGCCTCTCAAGCGAGTATTAAAAAGATATTCCATAGATTTCTTCCGGATTTTAAGACGGATAAAGATAACAATATTATAGAAACAAAAAGCGGAAGTTCACTTTATTCCCAGTAAACTTCCGCATCACGAATCTCCAAAACACACGATACGAGTTATTTCGACTCTAATAAAATATCATCTACCAATTTCTTCAGCTCATTCTTCGGCATAGCCCCTTGAACCATACTCGGTTCTTTCTTCATCGGTACAAACAATAAAGAAGGAATACTACGGATACCGAAAACGCTCGCTAAATCCGCCTCTTTATCGACATTCACCTTATATACATTGATTTTACCCTCGTACTCTTTGCTGATCTCATCCAAGATAGGAGACATCATCTTACAAGGGCCACACCAAGTGGCATAGAAATCAATGATCGCCGGTTTGTCACCCTCGAACTTCCATGCGTTCGGGTTTGTCTCAAAGTCATACACTTTCTTTACGAAATCTTCTTGTGTTAATTCTGTTACTGTCATTTTATTTACTGTATTATTGTTATTATTCTTATTTCCATTACTTGCGTTCGCCATTCCTACCCAAAGACTTGCGAACAATACGACACCTACCTTACTAAAGCCCATCTTGAACCTCCTTTTTATTTATTACTTTGTCTTCTATTTATATTGCAAAGTTCATCTTATTTCCACGATTAAGAAATGGCCATATCACCGGATAAGTTTGCAATACTTCCCGATCACCATCAAAAAAGTATAAAATAAGCTTTTTCAAGATAAATGCCGAACCTTGCTAACAAGATCCGGCATATCGTACATTTTTTCCGCAAAACCTCAACGATCTACAAATGCAATTGTAAACCGATAGAAACCGGATGTACCTTCGGGCCTTTGCCATTTTCAAAGAGATCGATCGGTGAGTACTTGGCGTACAGGCCGATCCAGTCCCAACCGGCTTGAAATAAGAAATCCATGGTTACCGGGCGGATGTTCATGCCGGAATCCATTTTCTCTTTGTGCTTTTTACCGGAAGCGTCATTATATACGATCTTCGAGGAAGAACAAGTCTTGATCACACCGACCACACCCGCAGACAAGAAGAATTCACTCGAACGCTTTTTAGGTTGCCATTCCAATAACAACGGAATGGTCAGGCTCGTGATATTCAGCTTACTCGCTTTCAAGGTAACACCATCAGGAGCCGGACGCAAAGCCGTAACACCGTCTATCTCCTTGAAATACTCATTCGTATCTATACGGTAACGGCTCCAGCGCATACCGGCACCGATCACCACCGCCCAACGATACCGAGAGAACGGGAACGCTTTTTCCAATACATTCAAATTATATTCCAATGAGTTTCCACTACGAAGGGAAACCCCGTCTACATCATTTACATGTAAACTCCCATCCGCGAAATTCGCGAAACCCATTCCAAAACCAGCCCAATGCGGATTGAAGTCCTTATCCCAAGTAGGCACGGGGATATGAATAGACTTCACGTGTTTACGACGTTCATAGCTTTGTCCGTCCCGGTAATGTCCCTCGAAGATCAACTCGTCATCCACAGAATCTCCGTCCTCGTCTACCTCATACACCCTGACTTTCATGCGATCACCATTCTCCTTCACCTCGATACGCTTTCTCTCAAGGGTAATAATCGTATCCCCAGCCAAAGACTCAACCTCAGCGGCCATCAACCCGATTACCGGGAAGCAAGCCATTAAGACTAAAAGTATTCTTTTCATCTTCCTATCTGTTTTGTTTGTTTATAAATCTTTCTTCGTAAATAATAGCGTGATTAAATCATCACTATCCAAATCTCCCTCGATATACACCAAGGTTATTACCCCTTTCTTGCTGACCTTAAAAAGGACAAAACGGTTGATATCTGCTTCCACGCCCTTCAACTGGTAATAAGCGGAGACTACCCCTCCATCGTCCGTCACCTCCTTGATCTTCCGAGCCCCTTTCTGGTCTGCTTCCAGACATTGACGGGTGAATCGCAAGGCTTCCGGATCATCCTTGATCGTAATACTCTTATAACGAGTCATGCCATACGTCTCCAACATCTCGTTAGACAACTCCACCATCGTGACATTACGTTTTTTGCCATATCGTTGAAAGACTTCCTGAATCTTCAAGTCTTTCTGTGTCTCGACTGCCGAGACACCACTAGGCATTAGGCAAAATACCGCCACCAGCAACCATAACATGTATTTGAACCGTCTCATATTTACAGTATTTTTATTCATTATCATCAAATAAAGAACGAAGCTCGTTCAGTTGGTTATCTATAATCACACGGTCGGCCTCATCACAGTCCGCTTCCGGGAAGTACTCATCCGCAGGTGTGGCCACCTCCTGCAAAGCTTCCATCGCCATGGAGCGAACTTTATGAATATCCGTATAACAACGACCGTTTATAACGACATAATTATCCGAGCAAAAACAGGGATCTACCGGATTCAACAGATGGTTAAGCCCCAAAAGCAGCAAGAAACTGGCGGCGATACCGGATACCAAATACAACACGGATCGTAAAGTAAATGTCTTCTTTTCCTCCACCTTTTCCGCATCCAGCATAAAAAGGATATCCTCATCAATCGGAATCAATGCCTCATCCGGCTGCCGCTCCTTCCGGCTCTCTTCCTCCAAATAGGCAAACATAGGCGTATAGACCGCCAACCTGTCCGGAACATTCCCGGAAGTAAAGAAGGCTCGAAGTTCCCGCTCTTCTTCCGAAGAGGTCTCTCCTTCAAAATATCGGTTTAATAACTCGTCTATGTTCATTTCTCTTGTTTATTTAATTGTAAAAACTGTTCCCTTATCCTTTTCCGAGCCCTTGAGAGATTCACCCGGACATTCTCGACCGGTGTAGCCATAATCTCCGCGATCTCGGCTAACTCATAGCCTTCTATATCCTTCATCCAGATAATGGTTTGCTGCAAAGTGGGCAACTGGGCGATCAAGCGCCGTATGCACTCGGCGGCATCCCTTTGCTCCAGTTGTTCGTCCGGGCTTACCGCTTCCGATATCAATGTAACGCTCTCCAAATCCGATCCCTGCGGCTTTCGCGACTTTATCTTATCCAATGAGAGATTTTTCGTAACCTGCATAGCCAGCGCCTCCACGCTATGGTAGGCATCCAGTTTCTCCCGGATATACCAAAGCTTTATGAATGCCTCTTGCACCACATCCTCAGCATCGGCTGTGTCCTCAACCAGTCTCCGGGAGAAATTCAACATCTTCTGCCGGAGAGGCAGTACGGTTATTTTAAACGTCTCAAGTTCCATTTCTATAATCAAGACGACAAAGGAAGAAAAACATATCATGGAAAATTAACTTATTTGGAAAAAACTTTGCCCGCCACCCGCTTGTTTGTAATAGAAAACTTAAACGTTATGAAACTAAAAGTATCATTTACAGTTATTTTATTCATGAGTTGTTACTTATTCCTCGCCGTAGGTTGCCAACAAAAGAAACAAGGTTCGGATGATAAATCGGTCCCTCAAGCGATTCAAAAGGTGATCCAGATGAAATATCCCGGAGCGATCATCACCGATTACGATAAAGATGCCGCAGGTGTAGAAGTCGATATCAAGGATAAAGGCGTTAAGAAAGAGGTTCTGCTCGGCAAAAATAACGAGTGGCTAAGCACGAAATTCGACATCCATGCGGAAGATGTTCCTGTAAACATCATGGATAACCTGACAAATTCAGCCTATCATGAATATAAGATAGATGAGGTGGAACAAATAGATAAACCTTCGGGAACGTTTTACGTATTCAAACTAGAGCACGAGAACAATAAGGTTCGCCTTACGTTTAACTCAGAGGCCCAGTTATTGAAGTAGAACGGTACCGAATCTTTCCTTATTCCAGATTTTTACCAGAATATTTCAGTAGCTTTGTGTGATTAACAAGCTAGTCTATGAAAATTCTGGTAGTCGAAGATGAAAACGCATTGAGAGAAGTTATCGTCCGTTCTCTTGAGAAAGAACGATATGTGGTAGAGAGCGCTTCCTCTTTCCGGGAAGCTTCTCTTAAAATAAATGATTATGATTACGATTGTATCGTATTAGACATCATGCTTCCGGGAGGTAGCGGCCTTACCCTTTTGAAGGAATTAAAGGCCTTACGCAAGAAAGACAGTATCATCATTATCTCCGCAAAAGACTCTATCGAGGATAAAGTCGCGGGATTAGATCTTGGGGCCGATGATTACCTGACCAAGCCTTTCCATCTGGCGGAATTGAACGCCCGCATCAAGAGCGTCATCCGCCGCAAACAACAAGATGGGGAATTGCAACTGTCTTTAGCGAACCTAACAATATATCCCGACAAACATTCTGTCTATATAAACGGGAAAGAGATCATATTGAACCGTAAGGAGTTCGATCTGCTCTACTATTTCATATCCAACCCCAACCGTTTGATCAGCAAAGCTACTTTAGCCGAGTCCGTCTGGGGAGATTACATAGATCAAGCCGATAGCTTCGACTTCATCTATAGCCAAGTAAAAAACTTACGAAAGAAATTAAAAACCGCCGGAGCCGTCCCCGAGATAAAGGCGGTCTATGGCTTCGGTTATAAAATGACCGACGAGGAATAAACATGAAGCTAATCCATTACACCCTCCGTAATTTATTTGTCCCCATATTGGTTATTTTCGCCGCTTGGGGATGTGTTTTCTGCCTTATGATTCTACATGAGGTAGAAGACGAGACGAATGACAGCCTTGAGAACTACAAGGAGATTATCATTCGCTCCGCCTTAGCGGATAGCACATTGCTGAAAGATCATGTGGATATCATGACCCGATATTATATTCGTGAGGTTCCGGAAAGCGAGGCGAAACTAGATAAAGACGAGTTCTACGATACTACGGTATATATAGAGATAGAGCAAGAATACGAACCGGTTCGTGCCTTACGCACTTATTTCATGACAAAAGATCGTAAATTCTACGAACTGACACTGGAGTTATCCACCTTAGAGCAGGAAGATATGATCGAGACGATTATCTGGAGCATGGCTGTCTTATATATCGTATTGATAAGTTGCATCTTATTCGTGATCCATCGAGGATTCAAAAGGAGCTTTAAGCCTTTATATAAGCTATTAAGATGGCTGAAAAGTTTTCAAGTAGGCAAATACAATCCTCCACTAAACAACCCTACGCCCATTGAGGAGTTTAAGATATTAAACGAGACCGTTCAAGAAAGTGTCAATCAGAGTGACAGGCTATACAACAAGCAAAGACATTTCGTAGAGAATGCCGCCCATGAGTTACAGACCCCATTGGCCGTATGCATGAACAAATTAGAATTATTAAGCGAACATCCGGATTGCACGGAAGATCAATTGAAAGAGATCGCGGGCTTGCATCAAGCGCTGAACGGCATCATCCGATTGAATAAATCCCTCCTATTACTCTCTCGGATAGATAACAAACAATTCCCGGAGACTCGGGATATCTGCCTAAATCATCTTATCCATAAGATATTAGAAGGGATTAACGACATATACGAAAGAAAAGCGATCCACTTACGAGTTTTAGAAAAAGAGAGTCTGGTATGCACCATGAATGAATCGCTGGCCACTACGTTAATCACGAATCTCATAAAAAACGCCTATGTCCATAATTACGAGAAAGGGGATATAGAGATCACGATCTCTCGCCGTATGCTTACGATCGCGAATACAGGAATCGGCCAAGCCCTCGATAAGAAATTATTATTTGCCCGCTTTGCCCGCCAAAGCAAACAACAGGAATCGACGGGACTTGGGTTGGCCATTGTCAAATCAATAGTCAACCTATATTCGATCCGGATAGATTACCTATACGTAAATGATATGCATACATTCACATTATTATTCTATTAGCGGCCGGAATTCCCAATTTTTTCCAGAATGTATCCTTTTCTTTGTGATATAATTAAACACGAAGCATATGAAAAGGATCAATTATTTACTGATAGTCTTATCTTTATTTTCTGTCATGGCTTGTGCAGGCAACGATAAGATCACGAGTGACACCAACGTATTGCCGGTATCCAGCCGCCAATTCATAGCGGATCATTTTAAGGATATCCCGGTATCGCATATCCAAATAGAGAAAAACCTGATCCGGATTAGCAGTTACGACGTGATCCTCACGGACGGGACCAATGTTGAGTTTAACCATAAAGGAGAATGGAAAGAGATTAAACGGCATGGACTCCCTATCCCGCAAGCGATCATTCCGGAGGTAGTCCAAAGTCTTATCCGGGAAAACTATCCGGCGAATAAGGTTGTTAAGATAGAAAAAGATATACGAGATTATGAGATAAAGCTAGATAACGGCCTTGAGATGACATTCGACCTAAAAGGGAACTTAATCGAGATCGACGACTAACAGACACTCTAAAACAAGCATTATTATATTTATAAGTAAAAATCAATCGTATGAAAACAAAAGCATTCATAATGGCAACTTTGGTTTGCAGTTCATTCGTATTCATGTCATGTGATGACGATGATGACAAATTCACACCTGAGAGTATTGTAACAAAAGCCTTTGACACAAAATATCCGGACGCGCAACGTGTCAGTTGGGAGAACGAGGCTGGCTATATCAAAGCTGAATTCTACACCGGTTCATATGAGGCTGAAGCGTGGTTTGATCCGCAAGGCAATTGGATGCTGACTGAGACCGATCTTCCTTACAACGCTTTGCCTCAACCCATAAAAAACAGTTTCGAGGCAAGCCTATACGCTAAATGGAAAGTAGACGATGTAGATAGGCTGGAACGTCCGGACGCTGCTACCATTTACGTTCTCGACGTAGAAAATGGCGAGCAAGACGTAGACCTGCATTATACGGAAGGCGGTATCCTCATTAAAGAAGTAACCGATGGTAACGGCGACAACGAGCACCATCCTTCCGTTACCCCCAGCGCCATCAAAGAACTCATTTTAGAGATGTATCCGGGGGCGACAATCCTTGAGATAGAAACGGAAGCAAATGGCACCGAGGTGGATATCCTTCACGAGAATATCCATAAGGAAGTTTGGCTGGATACCCAGAACAAATGGTTATATACGGAGTGGGAAATACGCTCTACCCAAGTACCCGATATCGTGATGACCGCATTCAAGGCCTCCGCATATGCTTCTTATCGAATCGATGATATCCATGTCATTCAAAAAGCGGAAGGGCTCTCTTATGAGTTCGAGCTGGAACAAGGAGACCGAGATATAACGATTCATTTTAATGAAGAAGGGATCTTAGTCTCTCCTATCCATTAAAAAGACTCTTTATCGCAGCACTACTGCAACCGGCTTTGCAGTAGTACTGCAACCCACGTGCAGTATAGCTGCAACCGCCGTGCAGTAGTACAGCAAAGCGGGTTGCAGTAAAACCTTATGAACTATATCGGACTGGATGGATAAGGAAAGAGTTACTGAAAATGATATTTCTGCCACGTATAGACTTTTGGTTCGCTGAGGAACGGCTCTATTTTCTCACGAGCCTCTTTGCTTAGATATTGCGGGGTCGTATAAATGGCGGTCAAAGTCTGATCATCCGGACTCAATCGATATTGAATTAGATCCATATCCAAAAGTGAGGCAGCCTCTTGATAGGCTTCGTCTTCCTTATCCATTCCTTGTTTGATATACCAATCGGAAGTGGGTCGCGTGAATAAATCGGATGTTGCCAAAGGCTCCCAATGGGTCGTGAAAAACTCGATACGGCTATCCGGAACCGGGCCGTTTACCGTAGAGATCATACAAACCACGTAGGTATTGTTCACCAAGGGAAGTAATTTCATCTCTACCGTGCTACGCTCCGTAGTCTGTAGCAAAAGGTAATCGTTCGTTAGCTTTTGCAAGGTAGAGAAGCCATTCATCGTATTTTTCAGCCGGGATTCTTTTCCGGAGGTATAAAGATCCACCAAATCCTTTCGCCAAGCGTGCTCCAATTGAGGGATATATTGGTCCGGCATCGCCGTGAACACATTTGCCATGTCTTGCGCGTTCATTCCCAACGCGAAGACACAGATCAACAACGTAACTATAACTCGTCTCATTCTCTAATTTTCTATTTTGTCCCCAAATATAGGAATATCATTCCTAACAACACAAGGAATAAGTCGATCGCCTTGTTCTTTAAGTTTTTTTCATGGAAGAAGATGGCTCCCGCCAAGAATGTCACCAATACGTTACTCCGGCGTACCATCGATACGATCGAGATCATGGAATCCGGGAATGTCAAGGCATAAAAGTACACCCAATCCGCCACGCATAAGAATACGGAGATAAAGACGATATTCCACCGCCATTGGAAAGGCGTGCTCTTCTTCCGGTTCGGATACCATAAGAACAACAAGATAAATGACATGATAACGTATTGGTAGACATTGAACCAAACCTGTACCGTCATGACATCCATGCTACGCATCAAATGCTTATCATACAATCCGCTCATCGCCCCCGTCAAGATAGACAAGACCGTGAAGAAGATCCATTTATTATGCGCAAAATTAATCCCTTCCTTTTTTCCCGAGGATGAAAGCAAATAGAAGGAAGCGATTGAAAGCAAGACACCGACCCATTGGAATAAATTCAGCCGTTCCCCGAATATCAGCATCGCACCCAATAGCGTAAGCACGGGCTGGCTGGCCTTAATCGGCCCGGTTATCGTCAGCGGTAAATGCTTCAAGGCGAAATACCCCGATATCCAAGAGGATAAGACTATCACCGCCTTTATCAGCACTTTCACATGATCCTCGAAAGAAGCACGAGGCACATACACCATCGTCCCATCCAACACATCCGTATAAAAAGAGAGCAGGATAAACGGCACGAAAATCAAACTGCTTATGAGCGTATTGAAGAATAAAACGGGAATGACGGCATTCCCGTTTAATGACATTTTTTTATTGACCTCGTAACAGCCTAACAAGAAGGCGGAGAGGAAGGCTAAAGCTAACCACATAATCAGTTGAAGTTGTATCTGTTAAAACTTACTGTTTAAAAAGAAGCGCAAAGATAACACAATACAACTAAACATCATCTGGTTATCAAGAAACAATTTGTCGTTTTATTTGATGATTCCGATCCGGTGAAGCCAAGCCTTCGTACCGTCAGCATTACCCGGCATATCAATACCAGCATCGTCGGCCGGACCGGGAGTAGTAATATCATCTGGGTTGAGGTCTTCGGGAAGCGTGGCGGGAATATGTACTGAATTAGGAGTCACCTTGTAAATCTTTTGCATCGACTCGTTCAGGTAAGTCGTAGCCCCATAAGTGAAGAACGGAACAATAACCTTGTCTTTCAAATCATATGCTTCGAGGAACGTGCAAACCACCATAGCGGGCTGATGCCACCAGCAAGGCGAACCGACGAAGATCGTATCATATTGTGTGATAATTTCCTTATCAAGCAGGTTCGCCACTCCGGGGCGCAGATCGTTGTAAGCCTCATTCTGAATACGATCACTGTCATCATATGGATTTTCGGCATACGGATCAGCCGCCTCGATGCGATAAACGTCAGCACTGGTAAGTTCTACGATACGTTCGGCCACGGCTCGGGTGTGTCCCTCTGCTGAGAAATAAATAACCAATGTCTTACTTTCGCTATCTGATGGTAGAGCCGGATTCTCCGGCAAAGTGGGTTGTTCCACTACTAACTCCTTATTTTCTACCGAACATGCAATGGCAGGTAACAGGAGTAAACTGAAAATCATTTTTAAATATCTCATAAATAATTGTTTCTATTATTATTTGTTTTATTGTGCTATCTTTCTAAAAAGCCAAGCGACTTTTCCCGGGCAATGAGTACTCATCGTTTTAAAGGTTGCCATTTCAGGTAGGTGCCACTTCTCCAAAGCCATTCAAAAGGGCCGTAACGGAATGCCCGAAGCCAATAATAGCTAAATAAGATTTGCAGAATGGTATATGTGATTCCGACGAATACGCTCAACGTTACTCCCAAGTGACTCCAGTTGAATCCAAATCCGGCAAAGATGAATACACCTAATACGGATTGGACAGCGTAGTTCGTCAATCCCATACGCCCATAATTTACTAATGGTTCAGCCAATCGTTGAATACGTGTTGAACGGTAGGCCTCCATAATTACAATGGACCCAATATAGGCTATACACAGATTTTTTATATTACCGACTGTTGTCCCCAACCAAGAATAAATCGAGACCTCTCCGCGCACCACCGATGGAATGTATATTTCAGCGAGTGATAATAAAGCAATCAAAACAAGCGCTCCTCCTGCCATACGAAGAAGACGCAAACGTAACTCAGGGAGTCGTTCAAAGAGTCGTATGCGTCCGATGATGAAACCCAAAATAAAAAGACCTAACGTGAGATAGATACGTCCACTTGAAAACTGATAGTTCATTTTACGGTTCAATCCGTCCCAAGCATTGTACCGGATGGTTTCGGACAATGTAGGAGAGGTCTGTATTCTCGGACGTGGGGATTCTCTTTGTGTTAAAGTCGTTTGGGCAGAAGTGGTATGGACATCCACTTGCTCCACCTTAGTCGAAGCAGTCCAAGTTCTGATACCTAAAGACATCAAGGGGACTCCACCTAAAAAGAGAAATACGACAATTCCGACCAACAACTTGGTAGACCATTTATACATCAAAACTAAAACAAAACCGACCAATGCGTAGATAAGCAGAATTTCGATACAGAAGATCAACCCCAGCGTGTAGCCAAACAGTAGTAACAATGTCAGCCGCCACAAGAAGCGTGGGCGGAAGTCGATACCACCTAGGGCTGCCCGATCCATTTGTATAAAGAAACTAAGTCCGAAGAGGCATGAGAAGATGATATAGAATTTACCTGCCACCAAATTGCTTATCATCCATCCGAATATACCATCCAACGTTCCTTCCCAAACAAAGAATGTTTGGGGAGAATTCGTTCCTGCTACTCCAAAATGTTGCATGGAATGAATAAGACAGATACCGATCAATGAAATCCCTCGTAAGACATCGATCACTTTGATTCGCCCTGTCCGAGAAGAAACTGTCATGTCTTTTTTAATCATATCCATTCTATTTGTTGTATTCTTCATCCGTTACAGGTTCGTACCATTGAGTGGCTCCCAGATGTACCTTCGTATTGATAGCTATATGCGTGAAACCACTGTCGGGAGCCGCTCCATGCCAATGCACGACATCAGACGGAATCGCGACCACATCGCCGGGATTCAACACCTGTATGGGTTTCCCTTTTTCCTGATAGTAGCCTTTTCCCGCAGTGGCGATCAGTATTTGTCCACCCGGATGTGAATGCCAACTATTGCGAGCTTTCGGTTCAAAGACCACGTCAGACACCACTACATCGAATGTTTCACTGTCGGTCATCAACCGTTGGAGGTAAGCCGTACCATTAAAGTTAGCTCCTTCGATCGCATTTCCTTTTGGAAAAATGGAGGTGGCTACGGCAGGCTGGACAGTTTCAACCTTGTCCACAGGCTTCGAGGTACAGGCACCCAGTGCCACAACCAATATGAATAAGAAAGTTATATTTTTCATGTCAAAATATTATTTTAGATATTGTTGGAAGAAAGCGTCCAGTTTGGGTAGCGTGATTTTCAGATACTCCGGCTGATCGTACAGATCCACATGCGTGGCTCCGGGGACGACAAACAGCTCTTTCGGCTCGGCTGCTTTCGCATAAGCGTCTTCCGAGAAGTAAGCCGATACAGCGTTTTCCCCCACGATGAAGAGCACCGGACGGGGCGATATGGTTTCGATCTGCGCAAATGGGAAGAAATTCATCATCGGTGCAAGGCTCGTATAAGAATAATAACCCGTAGAATTAGGATGCTGTCCTCGCTCCGGATTGTCGTAGTAGTCAAGGAAGTCGATGGCAAACTTCGGTGTGTTCTCATCTACCTTTTCGGGCAAGGCACGGATGTCTTTACGTGCAGTCCCACTGTACTCTGCCGTGCGCTGGGCACCGATCTGGTCGAGAATCGCCATACGTTGCTCATACGTCTGCGAGTCGCCCACACCCTGACGGCGGGCACGTCCCATGTCGTACATGCTGATGGTTGCAAGTGCCTTGATACGGTGGTCTATCTGTGTTGCGCTAACGGAATAACATCCACCGCCACAGATACCGATGACTCCGATCTTATCGGCATCAACTGCCGGATGGTTCGCCAGAAAATCCACTGCCGCACTAAAGTCTTCTACCCGCACTTCGGGCGACTCGATGCGACGCGGATAACCGCCGCTCTCACCGTAGTAGGAGGCATCGAAAGCCAATGTTACATAACCAAGCTCCGCCAGTCGGCGGGCATGAAGCCCCGAGGTCTGTTCCTTAACACCGCCGAACGGATGGCCGACGATGATGGCGGCATATCTCTTTGCAGGATCGTAGTTCGCAGGGAAATAAAGATCGCCGACCATATCGATCAAGAAACGATTATGGAATGTCACTTTCTGCTTCTTCACACCATTCCCCACTGTCACGGCCGGAATCCCTAGGTCGGTGTTCAATCCTTTACTTTGCAGCAATTCGTTCAATACCATTTTTCCGGCATCGGCCTCACTACGACCTACATTCTTCTCTACGATAGCCAACACGCCACGTAGCTCATCTGGTGTTATACCCACATTCAACGCAATACCCATGTGGCCTTTCAGCATCGGCTCCACGCCTTTACCCAGCGAGGCGATCACAGCGACGGTTGCCAGTTCCCGTTCGGCATAGGTCAGCACGTCCCGCTCGAAAAGGTCGGCGAAAAGATGTTCTTTAAGGAATATCTCTATTTCGGGAGCTAGCACAGCGTAATCGGCTTTCGGCGCATCAGCCGGAGCACTTGATATTTCAGCGAGAATATTACGTCCGCGTTCGTACTTGCTGCGTGTATCGGTTATCGGCGACGCCTCAGGTCCCCAATTGTCCTTGACACCTTCCGATTTCCGCTCGTCGAGTACCGCTACAAGAGTTTGCAGTCCACGCAAGGCTCGTGGGAAACCGCAATAGGCATAAGCGTGTACCATAACTTCCTTGAGTTCATTGACGGTCATCCCATCATTCAGCCCACAGGTAAGAGCTGGCTTCAATTTGTCAAGGTCTCCCTTACTCGTAAGGGTGGCGACCTCTGCGATGTGTTGTCTTTTACTGTTCATAACTTGTTCCATTTTCGGTGTTTGAGCGATTGCGATTCCACATCCAAAAAGAACACAGAAGAGCATCGTCGTAATTCTTGATTCTATTCTCATTATCTCTATCATTATATTTATCCATTTTTATCTGATGCAAAAATAAGCAGGAATTTCCGCTCCGACCAGTCATAAATTACGGTTTCAAAGATACTTTTTACAGTTTGAAGTTCTACTTAATTATGATTACAAAAGCGCATACAGTAGTTGAATAGCAACTCGATATGCGAGGCGATGATCGATGCGCTATGGCGGTCGATGGCATGACGCAACTCCTCTCCGATCTCTCGCAAGTTATCGACTATAATTTGTTGCTCATACGCCGACAGCGTACCCTTACAACGACAGCACTTTGGGTAGATCTCAATGCGATTCTCAAGCGATGTGTCGCACAATAGGTCGGGATGGAACAGCACGCCCGAATAGCAGTCGGTATGCTGATGCAACTTAGAAGGTATCTCGACAATTTCACCGGGATATATTAACCGTAACCATTCCTTTTCTAATGCCTTGTTCTGTTCTGAGGAGTTGTAGTACAACAACCCATAAAAATTACACATCATCCGAATATCCTCATTCAAATCCACTTTCGACAGATCGACCATACAAATTAGCGGATGCAATGTTTCATGTCCCGTCAATTTATTGAATAGATCGATGCTCATAAGTCCAGAATTATCCATTTGTATCATGTTCTATTTTCAATTCATTTTTCTATGATGCAAAATTATCGGATTCCAAAGTGCTCTATAGGGTATAAATTACGGATTCACGGATAATTATTACTGATTGAGACAGGTAACCTAAAGATATTTTCTACATTTGCGTAGAAACAATGAAATGAACTGTTATGGATAAGATAATAAAGCTGAATACGATTAAGGGTTACAATGACTTTCTGGGGATAGAAACTCCCCACTCGTTGGTAAGTGCGATCGACGCTTCGAAAATCAAACCGTTACATCATGTCCGTAAAAGCATTGGCTTCTATGTCATTTATCTAAAAGACATCAAATGCGCTGACCAAATCAAGTACGGACGTAAATTCTACGATTTTCAAGAAGAGACGCTGGTATTCGCCGCTCCTGGACAGATCATCGGCAACGACGACACGGGAGAACCATTTCAGCCCAAAGGCTGGTGGCTGACATTCCAGCCCGAATTGTTGCATGGCACGCCACTCGGCCACCATATACAAGATTATACGTTCTTTTCCTACGCTGTCAATGAGGCACTGCACCTCTCAAAACAAGAACGGCAAATCGTAATAGACTGCATGATGAAAATTGACGAGGAGATCAAGGGAGCGACAGACAAGCACAGCAACCAGATAATCGCCTCTGCCATCGAGTTGCTGCTGAACTACTGCATTCGCTTCTATGACCGCCAGTTCATCACCCGCAAAAAGGAGAATAAGGATACGCTTAGTTCCTTTGAAACGTTACTGAATGACTATTTCACGTCGGACAAGCCCTCGAAATTTGGTACGCCTACCGTGGCTTATTGTGCAAACCAACTACATCTGTCGGCAAATTATTTCGGAGATTTGATAAAAAAGGAAACAGGCTCTTCCGCACAGGAATATATTTTAGCGAAAACAATGGATACGGCAAAACAATTGCTTGCCGATCCTAATAATTCAATCAGCGATGTTGCTTATGCTTTGGGATATCAGTATCCACAATATTTCAGTAAGGCATTTAAAAGGGTTGTTGGATACTCACCCAATGAGTACAGGACGTTGAATTAAATATCATTTTAAACATTAAGAATTCCGGTTTTTTCTGATAACTGTCATCTATCACTTGTCAACTATCAACCAAGAAAAGTTTCTCCGGATACGTGATGTCTACCAAGAACAGGGCATGTCCCGGCACGGAGGTTCCGGCCTTGCAACGATCCTTTGCCTCAATTACATTTCGGAAGCCCTCTATAGTCAATCGCCCTCGCCCTACTTCCAGCAGGGTGCCCACGATAGCACGTACCATATTACGAAGGAAACGGTCGGCACGGATCGTAAAAACCCAGACATCCCCCTTTTGCGTCCAGCCCGCATGTTGGATGTGGCAGTTGTTCGTCTTTACATCCGTATGCAATTTGCTGAAACTCGTAAAATCGATATAATCGAATAAAACCTTACAAGCCTCGTTCATCGACTCGAAATCCAAACAACCGGAAAGTTTATAGACCAACTCGTAATTAAACGGGTCTTTCTTTGTCGTAATATAATATTTATAGGTTCGTGAAGTTGCGTCGAAACGGGCATGCGCTTCCGGTATGACAGGAACGACCTTATAAACGGCGATATCTTTCGGAAGAAGCCTGTTTAATTTTTCCGTCAGGAAAGCCAAATCCCCGATTGGTTCCTCCCAATCAAAATGGGCGATCATTAAACGGGCATGCACGCCGGCATCGGTACGACCGGCTCCCACAATAGGCACAGGCTTACGCATTAAGGTAGCCAGCGCCTCCTCTATAGATTGCTGTACCGTCATACCATTCGGCTGGATCTGCCAGCCCCGAAAATTCTTTCCGTTATATCCCAGATATATAAAATATCGTCTCACGCTTATGCTCTTTACTTTATCTTTTCTAAAATGTGGCACAAAGGTACAGAAATCCAGCCAAACCGTTGCCAGAATGGAGTAAAAAGTTTAATTTTGCATCTCAAAAGCTTCACATCAAAACTATCTGACATGTTTGAAACATTACTTCAGTCTTCTTATTTTGCCCTGTTTCTGATCATAGCGCTTGGATTCATGCTAGGCCGGATACAGATCAAAGGTCTTTCGCTAGACGTATCGGCAGTTATTTTCATCGCCTTGCTATTTGGTCATTTCGGGGTTATCATACCCAAGGAATTAGGGAATATGGGGTTGGTGTTATTCATCTTTACCATTGGTATCCAAGCGGGCCCCGGATTTTTCGACTCCTTCCGTTCCAAAGGCAAGACACTCATTATCCTGACGTTATTAATTGTCGGTTCGGCATGCTTGACAGGAATCTTATTCAAGTATATCTTGGATATCGATACCCCGAGTATGGTCGGTCTGATCGCCGGGGCATTGACGAGTACGCCCGGTTTGGCGGTAGCGATCGATTCCACGCAATCATCCGCAGCATCCATCGCCTATGGTATCGCTTATCCGTTCGGCGTAATCGGCGTGATCCTTTTCGTGAAACTATTGCCCAAAATGCTTCGGAAGGATTTGATAGCCGAGGCTAAAGCGCTGGAAGCCCAACGGAAAAGCCAATATCCTACATTACATACCGCCGCATTTAAAGTCACGAATAAAAACATCTGCGGAAAGAGTTTGGCACAATTGCAGGTACGGGCCATGACCGGAGCGGTAGTCTCCCGTATAAAACACGACAATGTCATATCTATGCCAACTCCCCATACCACGCTTAACGAGGGAGATTTACTGAAGGCCGTAGGTAACGACAAAGCCTTGGAGCAACTGACATTATTGTTGGGAGAACGTATCGAGGGAGATCTGCCGTTAAGTGGCGGACAGACCTTGCAATCCCTGTTACTGACCAATAAGAGCATTATCAATAAATCGCTAGGCCATTTAAATTTACAAGGAACTTTCGGTTGTACGGTAACCCGTGTACGTCGAAGCGGAATCGACCTTTCCCCGGAACCTAATTTGGTGTTGAAGTTTGGAGATAAGTTGATGGTCGCCGGCGAGAAAGAAAGCGTAAATGAACTCGCCCAATTCATTGGCAATGATGAGAAACGTCTTTCGGATACAGACTTTTTCCCGATCGCTATGGGTATCGTATTAGGCGTATTGTTTGGAAAATTAAATATATCCTTCTCGGATTCCTTCTCATTCTCTCCGGGACTAACCGGCGGTATCCTTATGGTTGCCTTGGTATTAAGTGCCATCGGAAAAACAGGCCCGATCATCTGGTCTATGTCCGGTCCCGCCAATAACCTGCTTCGCCAATTGGGATTATTGCTATTCCTCTCCGAGGTAGGGACATCTGCCGGGGTAAATCTGGTTTCCACGTTCCAATCAAGCGGTTTAACTTTATTCGGAGTCGGTATCGCTATAACAATGATCCCTATGATCGTAGCAGTGTTAGCCGGATATTATTTCTTTAAGATCAACATTCTCGATTTAGTCGGAACAATCGCCGGTGGTATGACCAGTACCCCGGGACTTGCCGCCGCAGATTCTATGACAGACAGCCCAGCCCCAAGCGTGGCTTACGCGACGGTTTATCCGATAGCGATGGTATTCCTGATCTTGTTTATACAGATGATAGCGAATTTGATTGTCTAAATCTTTATTTATTGAAAAACATAGAATATGAGAAGAAAGAACATGAAAAAAACCGCGGCTTTATTCCTCTTAAGTGTAGGTGTAAACTGCATGACCGCACAAGACATCGTTCCTGTCCATGAGTTTGACATCGATATACAGAAAGTAGACTCGCCTATCCAGTCAACCATGTATGGAATCTTCTTCGAGGATATCAATTTCGGGGCAGATGGAGGATTGTATGCGGAGCTAATCAAGAACCGCTCCTTCGAGTTTGAGAATCCATGGGGAGGTTGGGAGCCTTTCGGCGATGTAAGTATAGCTGAGAAGAATCCCTGTTTCAACAAAAACCCCCATTACGCACACCTGACTTATACCGGGCAAATCACCGGAACCGGTCTGGAGAACGAAGGCTTCAAAGGTATCGGTATAAAGGCTGACGAAAATTACGACTTTTCCTTATATGCCCGTACCGAGACCAATAACCCGATCAAACTACGTATTGAATTAGTAAACAGGGATAACGATATTTATGAGACACAACACCTAGAGATAAAAGGAAAAGACTGGAAGAAATATTCCGTTATCTTGTCTCCCAAAGCTACCGAGGCTAAATCACGCCTACGCATCACGATGGAAACGGCAGGTACCTTGGATCTGGAACATATCTCCCTTTTCCCGGAAAAAACATTCAACAATCGCACGAACGGCCTACGCCGCGATCTGGCACAAGCGTTGAAAGATCTAAAGCCGGGAATCTTTCGTTTCCCGGGTGGATGTATCGTTGAGGGTACAACCATCGCCACACGCTACCAATGGAAAAATACGGTAGGCCCCGTAGAGAACCGGCCTATCAATATCAGCCGATGGAATTATACATTTCCTCACAAGAAATTCCCGGATTATTATCAATCTTACGGTTTGGGATTCTTTGAGTATTTCCAATTAAGCGAAGATATCGGAGCCGAGCCCCTGCCTGTATTGAATTGCGGGCTGTCATGCCAGTTTGAGAATGAGGATATGGACCAGCATGTGCCGGTAGATAAATTACAACCTTATATAGACGATGCCTTGGACTTAATCGAATTCGCCAATGGCCCGGTTACCTCCCAATGGGGCAAAGTGCGTGCGGATATGGGGCATCCGGCTTCTTTTAATCTGAAATTTATCGCTATCGGCAACGAGCAATGGGGACCGTTATATCCCGAACGCCTCGAACCATTCGTGAAAGCCATCCGAGCCAAATATCCGGAGATCAAAATCATCGGCAGTTCCGGCCCTAATTCGGAAGGAAAAGATTTCGAATATCTATGGCCGGAGATGAAACGCTTAAAAGTAGATCTGGTGGATGAGCATTTCTATCGCTCACCGGAATGGTTCCTACATAGTGCCAAACGATATGATTCGTATGATCGGCAAGGCCCCAAAGTGTTCGCCGGTGAATATGCTTGCCACCCGGCTAACCGGGAGAATAGCTTCCTGACCGCATTATGCGAGGCTGCGTTTATGACCGGTCTTGAACGGAATGCCGACGTAGTCGAATTATGCACATACGCCCCTTTATTCGCACATGTCGATGCGTGGCAATGGCGTCCGGACTTAATCTGGTTCGACAACCTAAACATCGTGAAAACTCCTAACTACTATGTACAACAATTATACGGGCACAATGCCGGAACAAACGTATTGCCCTTGACGATGAACAAGGAGGCCGTTACCGGGCAAAGCGAGCTATTCGCCACAGCCGCTCTCGACAAAGGCACAAACGAGCTCATCATCAAAATCGTCAATACCAGCATCCAGAGCAAAAAGATCCAATTAAACCTAAACGGAATCTCATCCGGCAAGCATAAAGGAAAGTTGATGGTCTTACATGCCTCAGACTTAGAAGCGAAGAACACATTGGGTAAACCGGAAACAGTCATACCCATTGAATCAGCGGTGGAACTAGAGGCTCCCGCTACTGAAGTCTCCGTCCAACCATTGAGTTTCTTAGTCTATAGGATATCGCTATAATCTATCATACATACGAATGTTATGAATATTGAAGAGTTTAGGGAATATTGCCTTTCGTTGAAAGGTGTTTATGAAAAAATGCCTTTCACGAATGTTCCTGATAAATACAGTCGGGACGTTCTTTGCTTTTATGTAGGAAGTAAATGGTTCTGCTTCGTAAATATCGAAGTATTTGATTTTTGCTGTATCAAATGTGACCCGAATGAATCGGGAGAGTTGCAAGCTCGATACTCTGGCATAACACCCGGTTGGCATATGAATAAAAAATACTGGATTAGTGTCTATTTTAATCAAGATGTACCCGACAACAAGATCAAAGAGCTTATAAAACAATCCTACGATATCGTATATCAATCTCTTCCTAAAAAGGAAAAAGGGATGTAGATTTTAGCGCAGTTACTCCGTTTATTTTCCATTTGAGAAGGACGTTTGAAAGATTATACGTACATTTGTGAATTCACCTAAACAGCTTAAATATGATGCAGACGAATTTACAATTGGACCTTGCCTTCAACTATCTGGAAAATACCGGAACCAACATCTTCCTTACCGGAAAAGCGGGAACAGGAAAGACCACATTCTTGAAAAAACTTAAAGAGACTTCCCCAAAACGGATGATTGTGGTAGCACCTACCGGAGTGGCGGCGATTAATGCGGGAGGGGTAACCATTCACTCCTTCTTTCAGCTACCTTTCGGACCGTATATACCGGGTAGCGAAATGGCCTCCGGGCAAAATAAATCCTATTCTCATAAATTCAGCCGGGATAAGATCAATATCATCCGTAGTATGGACCTGCTCGTGATTGATGAGGTCAGTATGGTACGTGCCGATTTGCTGGACGCTATCAGTGATATGCTACGTCGTTACCGGGATAGGAATAAACCCTTTGGGGGCGTTCAATTATTATTGATCGGAGATTTACAACAATTAGCCCCCGTAGCGAAGGAGGACGAATGGAATTTGTTGAGAGAACATTACGCCTCTCCCTTCTTTTTTGACAGTAAGGCTCTTTCCGAAAGTGATTATCTTTGCATCGAATTAACTCAAGTATATCGCCAAGCGGACGATACGTTCGTACGCTTATTGAACAATATCCGGGAAAACCGCTTCGACGAGAATACGCTACACACCTTAAACCAACGTTATATCCCCAATTTTAAACCAAATGACAAAGCGGGTTATATCACGCTGACAACCCATAATTATCAAGCCCAGCAAATTAATAACCGGAAGTTGCAAGAATTACCCGGCCCGGCTTATACGTACAAGGCGGAGATCAAGGATGACTTTCCAGCTTACTCCTACCCGACCGACGAGGTATTGGAGCTAAAGCAAAACGCTCAAGTCATGTTCGTAAAAAACGACTCTTCCGGCGAAAGGCGATATTATAACGGAAAGATCGGCCGAATTGTCTTCATCAGCCCGAGCAAGATTATCGTATCCGACGAATTAGGAAACGATATCACCGTAGACCGGGAGACATGGACAAACGTGAAATATACGATCGACGAGAACACAAAGGATATCACGGAGACAATCGCCGGCTCTTTCAGCCAATACCCACTGAAAACCGCTTGGGCGATCACGATCCATAAAAGCCAAGGCTTGACTTTCGAGCATGCCATCATCGACGCATCCGCCGCCTTCTCACACGGACAAGTCTACGTTGCCTTGAGCCGTTGCAAGACATTGGAAGGAATGGTATTAAGTAGCCCGATCACTCGAAACGCCATGATTAGCGATGAGAAGATATTAAGTTATACCTCTTCCCTCTCGGAGCGTCAACCGTGTGAAGACCAACTGCGTCAAGCCCAACAACAGTATTATTTGAGATTGGCAACCGAGCTATTCGACTTCAATCTCGTACAACAAAAGTTGCAATATACATCTTACGCGGCATACACCCATCTGCAAAAACTATATCCGGAATTAAGCAACCAATATCCCCGGGTACGGGATTATTTCCGTTCGGATATAGTAGAAGTAGGCGAACGTTTCTGCCAGCAACTCACCCGTATGATCTCCAGCACGAATCTCTATGATACGGACGAGCATATACAAGACCGCATCCGAAAAGGTTGCGCTTACTTTCTGGAAAAGATCGAGACCTATTGCCTCCCTTTGATAGAGGCTTCCGATGTAGAGATCGACAATAAAGAGGCCCGTAAGGCATTTACATCCGCATTAAAAGCTTTCAGCGATGAGCTTACGATCAAGGTCGCTACATTAAAAGCCTGCCAAGATGGTTTTCGTCTCATCGACTATCTATCCGCCAAGGCTAAAGCGAACATTGAGGAGTCGGCTGTTGCCAGCAAGCGGAAATCGACGCGGAAATCGACGGAAGCGGAAAAGATCCCCGTCTCCACGGATGTCTTACATCCTGAGCTATATGCCCGTTTGAAACAATGGAGATACGAGCTTGCCGTAGAAAAGGAGTTGCCTCCTTACACGATCTTGCAACAGAAAGCCTTAATTGGCGTTTGCAACACTTTGCCCACGAACTCGAAAGAACTGTTGAAGATACCCGGAATCGGCAAAAAGATCATAGAGAACTATGGTGAGACCCTATTAGAAATCGTATCTTCCTACTCACCTTCCACGCATGGGAACGGGCTGTGAGATACGGAGACAACTCACGATAGCGGCGACTAAAGCGAAACCGACCGCTACATACATACAAACCGGCATACTATCGGTCGCAGAGGTAACACTAAAGATCAAAGCGACAAATGTCGTCCCCAGCGTTTGCCCCAACAGTCGTGCCGTACCTTGCATACCGTTCGCCCCGCCACTCCGGGAACGAGGGGCGGCCGATATCATCGTGCTATTATTCGGTGTCTGGAACAGGCCGAAACCCATACCGCAAAGCATCAATCGCCAAGCGATATCCATATTGGTGGGTTGCCCCGGCAATAAAGCCAATAGAAGAAGTCCGGTCGCATACACCACCATTCCGATACCGCCTAACAATCCGGGATGATATTTCTCGATCAGCCTCCCGGCTACCGGAGCGGTCAAGATCGTCGCTACCGGCCAAGGAGTCAACAGCAGCCCCGTCTCCACCTCATTTCTTCCGGTTACATTTTGCAAATAAAAGGGTAATGATACCATCGCCAACAACTGTGCCGTAAATGAAGTGATCGAGGATAATACGGACAAGGCGAATATCGGAATCCGCATCAAGTCCAATGGCAATATCGGAACCTCCTGCCGTAGTTGCCTGCGGATAAAAAATGTTCCGATCACCAATAGAAGAAGAACCTGTAAAGCGATCATTCTCCAGTTCTCATGATGGGCGATGCCTTCCAACGAATAAATCAGCAATCCGAAAGTCAGGGCATTCGAGATTCCACCGATCTTATCAAACTTTCGTTTCGGCCCATCCTTGCAAGGATTTTGAGGCAAAAGAAAATAACCCGTTATAATCGCACAAATCCCTAAAGGTACGTTGATAGCGAACAACCAATTCCAAGAAGCGACTGATAAGATAGCGCCCGCCAACGACGGCCCGGCAGCAATCGATACCGCCACGACCATGGCATTGATACTCATTCCCCGCCCTATATATTTAGGAGGATAAATAATACGAAGTAAAGCGGTCGTCACGCTCATAATAGCCGAGGCTCCGATCCCTTGCAATATCCTCGCAACCGTCAACATGGCGAAAGACGAGGATAAGGCACAAAATAATGACATTGAGCAGAATATTGTCGTCCCGATCAAGAAGATCCGCTTATATCCATAAATATCCCCTAAAGCGGAGAATGATAAAAGAGACATCGTGATCGTCAACTGATAGGCGTTGACAATCCAGATCGTAGAGGAAGGCGATGTTCCAAACTCCCGGGATAAAGTAGGAAGCGCCACGTTGACAATCGTACCGTCCAACACGGACATAATCAATGCCAACGCAACAGCTATTACTGCCCAATAGCGCCTCGGTATAAATCCTATCATTTCACATTATTTCTTCAAATCGAAACCCAGCATCATGCCATCATATTCGCTTGCCAACTTATTGATCGCTTTCAATGTCGTATTGCTGGATATAGAAGAAACCGTGCTCAAGAACTTCAGTAATTTATCCGCGTTAAAAAGCAATGTCAACTCATTACCGGAAAGGACGACATGGGCGGTAAGCGTAGAAACGGTCAGCTTCTTATTACCCACCGTATACCGTAACGTCACCGTTTTATCTTCCGGACTCACCGAGTAAGTACCTTTCAGGCTTCCCCTTTTCAATGCGCTCGTAAACGTACTATCCGAATTAAAGACATAATTAAATACACCTTCCACGATACCTACTTTCGCACAATATTCCTTCATTTTCTTCTCTGCCTCGGTAGCCGCCAAGCTTCCCGCTACATTCTTCAAGGCATTATCACCTTCCAGTCGCAAGGCAGGATTCACATACATCCAAGTTCCCTGTAAATTCTCGGAAGTCACGGCTTTCCCTCCGGTGACAGAAGTCACGGCGTTCTTTACGGCAGATGAATTTAAGATATCTTTCAAGGACTGTCCCTTCATGTTTCCGGGAATCAACAAAAGGCCGCATACGGCCATCCACATACATAGTAACTTTTTCATCTCTTTGTTTTTTACTCAATTAGAAAAATCGGCCAAAGATACGAATATTATTCATACATTTGTTTTAAATAACTTTATACAAACATACCATGAGAAAGCAAGTCGTACGTATTTGTATGTTACTGGCCTGCGCCTTTGGCTTTATGCAAGGGCAAGCCAGCATCCAACCTCCTATCGTAAAAGCTACGATAGACGAGCTAATAGCCAAGGACGCTAAGAATCAAACAGGAATCACGAAGGGCGTCGAGCAAGTCGCCCGCCTCTGGCAAACCTCCGATGGGGATGAACAAGCGTTTCAAACCTTCTGCCGGGAGAATTATCTATCCGATCCCGCCGAGAAGGACCAAGTATTCCTCAAGATCAGCGAGTATCTGGAAGGCATCAATGGCAATTACAACGAGATGGTACTCTGTCTGCAACGTAATTTGAACCTAGATACCGGGCCTCTACACGCCATCGATGAGAAATTCGGTTCCTACAGCCCGAGTTCCCACCTAATGGACGATCTATACGCCAACAAGATCGGCTTCATCATCGCCCTCAACTTTCCCCAACTTACTCTCAAGGAGAAAGAGGCGTTAGGTAATGACCGTAAAGCATGGGCTTACGCCCGTCTAGGCGATATGTTTACGGAACGGATACCGGCGGAAGTAAAGCAAGCCGCCGCCGATACGGAAAGTGACGCGGATATTTACATAGCGGATTATAATATCTATATGGGGCATTTACTAACTCCTAAAGGAAAAACCATTTTCCCCTCCGACATGCGCTTACTTTGCCATTGGAACCTTCGCGACGAGATCAAGGCCAATTATAACAAAGGAAAAGAGGGATTGGAAAAACAACGGATGGTATATGAGGTCATGAAGCGAATCATCTCGCAAGAAATTCCGAAAGAGGTGATCAACTCGGATCGTTATGAATGGAACCCGTACGCCAATACGTTATCCCTAGCTGGAAATAAAATAGAAGGTACCCCTGAAAGCCCGGTTCGCTATCAGAAAATGTTGAATAACTTCAACGCCATGCAGCGTATAGACCAATATACGGGAAACACGTATATAGACCGTAAGTTCACGGAAGATATGGAAATAGACGTCAACGATGTAGAAGCCTTGTTCGATCAGTTCCTTTCCGCCCCCGAGCTAAAGGAAGTGGGTAAAATCATCTCCAAACGCCTCGGACGCAAACTGGAAGCCTACGATATATGGTACGATGGCTTCAAGGCCCGTAGCAATCTAGATGAGAATAAGCTAAACGAGCAAACCTGCGCCCTATATCCCGATGCGGTAACGATGGAAAAGAAGCTACCGGAAATCTTACAGAAACTAGGATTCAGCCCCGATCGTGCCCAATATCTGGCAGATAAGATCGCTGTCGATCCCGCCCGTGGTTCCGGTCATGCGTGGGGAGCCTCTATGAAAGGCCAGCGTTCCCGTTTACGTACCCGTATCCCTTCACAAGGGATGGATTACAAAGGATATAATATCGCCATCCATGAGTTTGGGCACAACGTAGAGCAAACGATCTCATTATATGATGTCGATTATTATATGCTCAACGGAGTTCCCAATACGGCTTTCACCGAAGCGCTAGCCTTTGTCTTCCAGAAAAGAGACCTTGAGTTACTGGGCATAAAAGACGGGAATCCGGAAAAAGAAAAGATGGATATCTTGGATAAGATATGGAGCATGTATGAGATTTGCGGTGTTTCCATGCTGGATATCTCCGTATGGAAATGGATGTACGCACATCCTAACGCTACCGCCGGGGAATTACAGGAGGCCGTGATCCGTCTTTCCAAGGAAATCTGGAATAAGTATTACGCTCCGGTATTCGGTGTAAAAGACGAGGCCGTTCTAGCGATTTACTCCCATATGATCGGTTATCCGCTCTACCTTTCCGCCTACGCTTTCGGACAGATTATCGAGTTCCAGCTAGAGAACTACCTCAATGGCAAGGATTTCGCGAATGAGGTTAGCCGGATCTTCAAGCAAGGCCGCTTCACCCCGAATGTGTGGATCAAGCAAGCTACCGGCAACGATCTTACCGTAGATCCGATGTTGGAAGCGCTTCGTAAGGTATTAAAAGACTAAACTACAGACCAAAAGAAAAGCCATCCCGATACCGAGATGGCTTTCTTTATTTATATCAAGAAACTTCCGATTATAACTTGTCGTTAGAACCAAGAACGTTGATGATCTTGTGTTTGTAAAGTTTCTCCATGTTATCACGAGCCGGGCCCAGATATTTACGAGGATCGAATTCAGCCGGTTTCTCAGCGAAAGTTTTGCGGATAGCGGCAGTCATCGCCAAACGAGAGTCTGAGTCGATATTGATCTTACATACAGAAGATGTAGCAGCCTTACGCAACCACTCTTCAGGAATACCAATAGCAGCCTTCAAAGCGCCACCGAATTTGTTGATAGTCTCAACCTCTTCCTGAGGAACAGAAGAAGAACCGTGAAGAACGATAGGGAATCCCGGAAGTTTCTCCATAACAGCGTCCAAAACGTCGAATGCCAATGGAGGAGGAACCATCTTACCTGTAACAGGGTCGATCGTACATTGCTCCGGAGTGAACTTATAAGCACCGTGAGAAGTACCGATTGAGATAGCCAAAGAATCGCAGCCCGTACGAGTAGCGAAGTCGATAACTTCCTCAGGATTGGTATAAGTGTGGTGGTCTGAAGAAACCTCATCCTCAACACCTGCCAATACACCAAGCTCGCCTTCTACAGTTACATCGAATTGATGAGCGTACTCAACAACTTTCTTAGTCAAAGCGATGTTCTCTTCATAAGGAAGGTGAGAACCGTCGATCATTACAGACGAGAAGCCAGAGTCGATACAGCTCTTGCAAGTCTCAAACGTATCACCATGGTCTAAGTGAAGAACGATCTGAGGATTCGGGCAACCTAATTCCTTAGCATATTCAACAGCACCCTGTGCCATGTAACGAAGCAAAGTAGCGTTTGCGTACTGGCGAGCGCCCTTAGAAACCTGCAAAATAACCGGAGATTTTGTCTCTACAGCAGCCTTGATGATAGCCTGCATCTGTTCCATGTTATTGAAGTTGAAAGCAGGGATAGCATATCCGCCCTTGATAGCCTTAGCGAACATTTCTTTTGTGTTCACCAAGCCCAAATCTTTGTAATTTACCATAGTTGTTATTATGTTATTACGTTAATGATTAAAAACTTGCACAAAGATAATCAAGATTCACGACAAATGATGCTTCAAAGCATATAAAATAACACAAAATCAACGCCCTCGAAAAAAATAATACGATTTTCTTTGTTTGTTTGTGGCAAAGCCTTACCTTTGCAAGCCAAAATACCGGTTACCAAATATATACAGAGTATAAATTAAAATAGATAATAAAGCAATGAAAAAAGGTATTCATCCTGAAAACTATCGTCCTGTAGTATTTAAGGACATGTCAAACGATGATGTATTCATCACTCGTTCTACTATTAACGCAAAAGAGACGATTGAGATCGACGGCGTAACTTATCCGTTGGTAAAGGTCGAGATCTCTAACACTTCTCACCCGTTCTACACTGGTAAGTCTAAGTTGGTCGATACAGCCGGACGTGTTGATAAGTTCATGAGCCGTTATGGTAACCGTAACAAGAAATAAGATTTCTTTCTTTAAAGAAATAAAAAAAGGTCACGATTTGTATCGTGGCCTTTTTTTGTATCTTTGCCGGAGTTAACATAATGAAATATCATGGCAAAAACGAAAGAACAATTACTAAACATCTTGGATCAGTTCCAGTTGGACGAGAAAGTAGTTTCCGCTGAACCATTCGGAAACGGACACATTAATGATACATTGAAAGTGACCAACGAGAAAGGGGAGATCAAATACGTGCTACAGCGTATCAACCATTTAATCTTCACCAATGTGGATATGCTGCAAAATAACATCCATGTGGTTACCACTCATATCCGCAAAAAGCTGGAGGAAAAAGGTGAAACGGATATCGACCGTAAGGTATTAACCTTCTTGCCGACTAAAGACGGGAAAAAATATTATTTCGATGGAGATAGTTATTGGCGGGTATGCCTATTCATCCCTCGCAGCAAAAGCTATGAGGAAGTAACTCCTGAGCTTTCTTATGAGGCTGGCAAAGCGTTCGGTGATTTCCAGACCATGTTGTCCGATATACCCGAGGGTACGCTGGGCGAGACCATCCCGGATTTCCATAATATGGAGTTTCGCTTGCGACAATTTCATGAAGCTGTAGCCGCTAATCCGGCAAGCCGGTTGGAAGAGGTGAAAGATTTGGTAGAGGAGATCGAGAAACGTGCCGAAGCGATGTGCATTCAAGAACGCCTGTACCGTGAGGGCCAATTGAAGAAACGCACGAACCATTGCGATACAAAAGTTAACAATATGATGTTCGACGCTGATAGCGACAAGGTGCTTTGCGTGATCGACTTGGATACCGTAATGCCGGGCTTCGTTCTTTCCGATATCGGTGACTTTATCCGTACCGGAGCCAATACAGGCGCCGAGGACGATGAGAATCTGGATAACGTAAACGTTAACATGGAGATCTTCAAAGCCTATACCCGTGGATATATGGAAAAAGCCAAGGCGTTCTTAACTCCTACCGAGATCAAATTGCTACCTTACGGTGGACGCTTATTGACTTATATGCAGACCGTTCGTTTCTTAACCGATTATATCAACGGCGATACCTATTACAAGATCCATAGCCCGAAACATAACTTAATCCGCACAAAAGCCCAATTCAAGCTACTTCAAAGTCTGGAAGCCCATGCGGAAGAGATGGATCAGTTCATGAATCAATGGTTATAATATAAAGTAACTAAGGAATATAAAAACGGGCGGGGTGACTCATCGATTCATCCCGCCCATTCTTTTTATTTCGTCCAATAATCCAACACCGTAACCGCCGATGCCTTCCCTCCTAACACCTTGCCAAACGCTTTATGCGCCGGATGTACCAAATAGGCGTCCCGATCCGCATCCGAATGAAAAGTCAAGAAAAAGCAATGAGTCAAGCCCTGTTGCAATCCCTCCGGACTACAATCCGTTCCCCACTCATATCCTTTGATCAAGTCGATTTGAGAAGGCAACTTACAAAAGGCATCCTCAACCTCTTTCACCTGCGCCTCGGACACATCCGGCTTAAAACCAAACATAACAACATGGCGAAGAACTTTCTCCGGCTTTTGATCACTCGAATAGCTTACCATTAATACAGAAAATACGATAATCGCAAGGATAAATAATACAGATACTACTTTCTTCATGATATTCAAGATTAGATTTCTATTGCATTTATACGGCCCAAAGATAGTATAAAATCCAGTACAGCTTGCCCAAAACCTCCGTATCCTTTAGCCCTTTCCATCCCTATCTTTAGACTTTTCCTCAAAAGACATCCATCATCTATCAACTGTTGGACGATCATGCAACGACTGGTAGAAGATCATGCAACAGTTGGTAGATGATCATGCAACGGCTGTTGCATGATGAATACAAGCAGACAAAAAGGCTAACACCTGTAAGGATACAGCCTTAGCCTACAAGGGAAAAACCTCAAACCATAAAGGGATTATTTCAACTAAACCAAATCTTAAACCTTGTCAATCCATCCGTGTAAGAACGGAGAGAGAATCGGCAATCATGTTTTAACAGCACCTCACGGATAAAGATCAAGCCGATACCTTGTCCGTTCGGTTTCGTAGAGAAGAACGGGCTGAACAGTTTCGTTTCCGTTTCCTTGTCGATGCCTTTGCCCGTATCGGCTATCTCCAAGCAGGTAGGACGCACTGTCGTCCGGATATAGATCTTTCCGTCTCGGTCGATGGATTCGGCGGCATTCTTGATAATATTGACCAAGACTTGCTCGAATAATGAATTATCCAAATTCACGACTGGAGATTCCTCGCTCAGATCCATAACAATCTCGATATTCCGGTTCTGGCAAACTGTCTCCATAAAGCGTTTACAAGCGGACACCACTTGGTTCAATTCTTGCGGACGACTTTGGGGTTCGGGTATACGCACCACATCAGCGAAATTGGTGATGAAATGGCTCATGCTATAGCAGCGTTCTATGGAGACCCGCAAAACCTCGCAGACATCCTCCATATCTTCCATCCCGCTGAACGTAGACTCCAACGTATCCAAGGTAGAGGTGATACCTGCGGTCGTATTATTCACCTCATGAGAGATCATACGTATCACCTGCTCATACGCCTTCTTCTCAGCCTTGAACACCTCTTGGGTCAACGTCTCTATCAAATAAAATTGGTGGTGAAAGCCCCGGTCTACGAATGAGGAATGCGTACATTTATAAATATTAGCGTCGTTCAGCCGGACGGTCTGCGCTTGATACATCGGAACCCGTACCAATTCTTCCGCCAAGGGAGAATCCAGCTGGAGAAAACGCTTTCCCTCCATATCCTCCGAGCTTCGCGCGCCAAACAATTTACACGCGGCCGGGTTCATGGACAGGATCTCCTCGTCCAAGTTCAAGATGATCACCCCCATCGGAGAGGCGTTGACCAGCAAGTCCAAGAAATGGTTTTGCTCCCGGAGGTGCAAACGCTCATTCTTCAACTGCTCCATCATCTTATTAAACACATCGACCACCCGGTCCGCCTCCGTCTGCCCGACCTTTCCCAAGCGGGAACTAAAGTCTTGCTCTTTCAATAACTCCATACCGTTACCGATGATATGCAAGGGCTTTATGATACGGCGATAAAAGACAAATAAATAGATGATCGTAAGCAAGACCAAGGCTTCTACCGCGAAAAACATCCGGATAGAAGACGTATAAAAGACATAATAAGTCACCACCGCCAATATAGTCAACAGCAGCGTCGTCAATATCCAGAATAATCCCTTCAACCTCATCCTCGCCTTTTCTTATTTATCGATCGGGATCCCGTATTTCTCTAGCCTCCGGTACAAAGCGGCACGACTGATTCCCAGTGCCGTGGCTACATGCGATAAATTCCCCCCATGCGCTTCCAAGGAGCGTAAGATGGTTTGCTTCTCCAACTCATCCAAGGTCAAACCCTCCAAAGAAGGCGGAATCGTCGATTTAGAACTGGACGTATCCACGCAATGAACCTCGAAATCAGCGGCATCCAAAAGCGTCTTACCCGACACAAGGATCGTCCGCTCCACCAAGTTCTTCAACTCACGGATATTACCGGGAAAAGGGAGACGGCTTAAATAGGTCTGGGCATCCGATGAGAACTCCACCCTCGGTAGCCCATTGATCTCCGATTGCTTATCCGCGAAATACCGGGCCAGCAATGGGATATCCTCCCTTCGCTCACGTAAGGCGGGTAAATGCACCGTGATCAAATTGATCCGGTAAAAAAGATCCTCACGGAACGTACGGTCCGCCACCATCGATCGTAAATCCCGGTTTGTAGCGCTTACGACCCGTATATCCACCTTCCGGGGGCGGCTATCCCCCAAGACCTCAAAGGTCTGGTCTTGCAATACCCGAAGCAGCTTTACTTGGCAAGACAGTTCCAAATCGCCGATCTCATCCAAGAAGATCGTGCCTTTGTTCGCCATCTCGAAACGCCCTACCCGATCCATGTACGCATCCGTAAAAGCCCCCTTCTTATGTCCGAACATCTCGCTCTCAAAAAGACTTTGGGAAAGTCCGCCTAAGTTTACCTTTACGAAAGCCTCTTTCGACCGGGGGCTATTCGCATGGATCGCTTCCGCTATCAGCTCTTTACCCGTACCGCTCTCGCCGGTAATCAAAACAGAGGCGTTTGTCGGAGCGATACGCGAGACCGTCCCCAAGACATCCATCAAAGCGGCACTTTGCCCCACGATCTTATCAAAATGAAATTTATGATCGGCATCCGAACGGTTCAAGGGAGCGTTTGCCTCCTTCTTCTGCTCGCTCAGTTCCAAGGCAGTCCGGATCGATTTTAATAATACCAAGTTATTCCAAGGCTTCGTGATAAAATCGAAGGCTCCGGCTTGCATTCCCTGCACGGCCAAAGAGATCGATCCCCAAGCGGTCATCAAGATCACGGGTACATCAGGACGAAAGATCTTCACCTGTCTCAATAATTGAATCCCCTCCTCGCCCGTGGTAGTCAGCGTGAAGTTCATATCCATCAAGATCAGCTCCGGCGCCGTGGCACGGACTACCTCCAAGGCCTCCTTCGGCCCCGGAACCGCCTCCGGCCGGAAACCCGCACGTTTTAGCAGGAACGTAAGCGAGGAACGAACAGCCGCGTCATCATCTATTATCAGTATCATATAATCAATTTATCGTTTCACGATTTCCTCGAAATCGGCATCTAATGTACGATTATTCAAGAAATCATACAATGTTATACTACGGATGTTATAAAAATAACGCCAGTAATAATACAGTTCTTGGATATGCTTTTGCTTCGCGTCATCCTTCGAACTCTGGGCGTCATTCAAGTCTAGGATATCGATCTTTCCGATCATGAAAGTCTCGATCGAGGTCTTGTAGCGCTTTTCCGCCAACGTGTCCACCTCGGCGGCTATCTCCAATTGAGCGGCTTGATTATTGAAATTCTCCACCAAGAGGAAGATATCTTGATTAAAATCCATTTGCTCCTGACGGATCTTGGAAAGTACGACATCCCGATTCGATTCGGCTACTTTTACCTTTCCCTTCCGTTTTCCCCAGTCCAAGATAGGAATCGAAAGCCCGACCTCTACGATCTGGTTATCTTTCAATGGATTGTAAGCTCCTCGCATGGACATATCCTTACCGGTATAACCCACGGAGGCAAACAGATTAATACTTCGACGGTTCCCCTTGGCGGTCGCCACATCATAATCCGCTTCCAACTGGCGGCGCATGATATTCTTCGAGAACGAGTTATTTTCTTGAGCCTTCTCCAATACCGCTTGATAATCCATACGGACTCCTTCTATCGCCTCGGGAAGGACAGGCTCGATCACGTCTTGCTCGCTCATCCCTAAAAAGGAACGGAGCTTGAACATCATCGCGTTGTAATTCGATTGAGCCTCGGTCAGCTTGCCTTTCGCTTGCAAGGCCGACTGTTTCAAACGCATCAACTCGCTCTCCGAGATATGCCCGATCTTGCGCTTCGCGATCGCTATATCGTACAGTTTATTGGCGTTCACCAAGTTCTGGTTACAGATATCCAGATTATCTTCCGCCAACAGTAAGTTGAAGTAATTCGTGATGGTAGCGATCGTTACATTCTCCACGTTCTCCATATAAGCGGCTTTGGCCTCTTGGTAACGGACAGGCTCGATGCGACGTTTCCATTTTTGGTTATTCACGCCGAAAATCGGTTGCGTCAACGTCAAACTAACAGGTACGCTCATAAACTCGTTGTAAGCGCCACTACCTAGCTGACGGGTAAAATCCAAGGAGGTATTCAAGGCGATCTTACCTCCGGTCAGGGCTATGTTCTGGGCGATAGAGATCTCTCCATTTAAGCCTAAGGCATTGTTTTGCACATAGGTATAAGAACCATCCGATTGCTGGTACTTCGAGTATTGCTTGCTATACGAAGGCAAAGTCCCCGTAAATATCACTTCCGGCAACTGATCCGCCCGATGCGTACGAAATTCCCAATAGGCCGTTCGCAATTCATTGAGCGCCACGGCAGCGTCTACGGATTGAAGCTGGGCGATCTGAATCGCTTGCCGCAGGGTAATCCGAACTTTATTCGTATTGTCTTGGGCACATATTCCCGAAATTACCGCCCACAGACAACCTATCGCTATATAGATCCTTCTCATTTTAGTATAAGTTTTACCCAGCCTAAGGCAAAAGGCATGCCAAAAACATATACGATTGATAATCCGATAAATAGAGATATTTAAAGTGTTCGATAATGAACAGTGTGTCCGTTTTTGGATACTTATCTTTGAATGAGTTGATTATTGATGATCGATTTATATACCTCTTCCCGTAAAGGACGTGACACCGGAATTTTATGCTCCCCCATGATTAATAGATTTCCTTCTATCGCTTGTACATAAGAAAGATTTACGATGAAAGAGCGGTGCACTTGCATGAAAATTTGTGCCGGCAGCGTTTCCAGTATACTCTTCAACCGGAGATGAACGATCTCTTTGGAAGTGAGGGTATGGATAACAATATAGTTCTCCATGCCCTCTATAAATTGAATCTCCTTTAAATAAAGCCTTTTAAGTTGCTTCTCCGTCTTGACAAAAATATAAGCGGACTCCTCGCTTTTCGATGTAGATTCCATCAACGCATGTACTTTATTAACCGATTTCAGGAAGCGGGAAAAAGAGATCGGTTTCAATAAATAATCCACCACGTCAAACTCGTATCCTCTCAACGCATACCGCTCGTACGCCGAGGTGATAATTACCTTTGGTATATTCTGAGCACTCTCCAAGAAGTCCAATCCGGACATATCCGGCATCTCAATATCCAGAAAAAGTAAATCCGCCTGAACTGAATTCAGCATATTATTGAGTTGTATAGCGTCCTCACACTCCCCGACGATGGTCAGAAAATCAATTTTTCCGATATGTCGCCGAAGTCCTTGTCTAGCGATTGGCTCATCATCTGTTATGATACATTTTATTTCCATATTATTCCGATAAATCAATACATAATTCAACCCTAAAACGGGTACTGTCTTTTTTTATACGCAGCTCATATTTATCCGGGTACAATAGCTCCAATCGTTTTCTCAGATTGTCGATCCCAATGCCTTTTCCCTTTCTTTGTTCCAAGGAATCCGGATTGAATGTATTACTTACTCCAAAGCAGACCTTTGAACCCTCTTTCCGCATGGATACTCGTATCCGATACGCTTCGCCTACATATTTAAACGCATTCTCCAATAATGGCTGGAAAAGCAACGGGTGTATTTTTTGTCCGGTCAGTTCCGGATCAAAGGACTCCTCGAACTCTAAGCGTTTCGTCATACGAAGTCGCTGGAATTGAATATAGGTTCGTAAATAGTCAATCTCCTCATCGATCGTCACTTTCGTATTTATATCATATAATTGGTAGCGGAGTAAATCCGAGAGTAACTCTACAGCCTCAATCGCTTCCTCATTTTCCTCATCGATCAAGAAATAGATCGTATTCAAGGCATTAAACAAGAAATGAGGATGGTATTGCATCTTCAGCAACTTTAATTGGGTTTCCAATTGATCCACTTTCATTTTCTCCAATTGGACGATTTTCTCCGAATAGCGTTTGGCTAATATATTATTACGGATCAAGAAATAGTATAGGAGAAAGATCGGCACAGCTACCGCATTGATCATTAACGCCTCTCCCCACCGATAGGTCGTTCCATTTATAGAATAGATCACGATATACAAGCCGATATTGAGCACGACTAAATTAAACAAGACTACCCATAGATATTCCCAGAACATCGGGCGGGACCTCCGCTCTTTATTCCTATCTAAAAAAGTATTAGCCAAGTAATTAAAAAACAAATAAGATAAGCTAACACCGATCAATATAATAGTAAGGGCCTTGATACGCCCGATCCATGCGTCCACTCCCAGTTCCCACATGCGGACACCATAAGCGACATCCGTAACAATCCACAGGCAACAGATCGCCAATATCGCCATTAGCAATGGACTCAGAAAGTTATATTTTATCTTCATATCCGACATTGAAGGATAAATTTATTCTTTTTACTTTAATCTATACCTGTATCATGCGTACTTTTTTCAGTTTTTATTCATCCACAAAGCTACCGGCCCTAGAAATTAGCCTATTTTCCCTATCTTTGCCCACCTCAATAACATATTTCATAAGGATATAAATGAAGAACGACGGTTTTACATTCCGGAAAAGGATCAAGAGCTTTCAATTCGCATTCAATGGGATTAAGCTATTGATAACGAAAGAGCATAATGCTTGGATACATTGTTTCGCGGCGGTCTGCGTGTTGATAGCCGGGGCCTTGCTTGGTTTATCGCGCATGGAGTGGGTAGCCGTGGTTGTCGTTATCGGAGCGGTCTTAGCCGCCGAAGCCGTGAACTCCTCGATCGAGGCGTTAGCGGATCTGGTCTCGCCGGAATACAACGAGGCCATCAAGCGGACAAAGGATTTAGCGGCAGGCGCCGTGTTAATAATGGCTATAGCGGCCGCTATAGTCGGATTGATTATCTTTATACCTAAAATAGCAATTATATTTTAAATAACATGAGACATATCCTTTTCACATTAACAATGCTGCTGCTTTGCCTGTCGGTGAACGCACAGGAACTGGAGGTGACCGGAAGCCGTAAGGCCGTACGTACCTCGGGGGATGTATTGGTGTTTATCACTCCGGTGGCGGGGTTGGCTACGATATTGGCCACGCAGGACTGGCAGGGGTTGAAGCAAGGTGTTTTCACCGGGGTTACGACACTGGGGGTTACGTATGCCTTGAAATACTTAGTCAAGAAAGAACGTCCGGATTATAGCGACAATCATTCTTTCCCATCTATGCATACCTCCGTATCTTTTGCCGGAGCGGCTTTTATCCAACGGCGTTACGGGTGGAAATGGGGTATTCCCGCCTATGCGGTATCGACGTATGTCGGTTGGAGCCGCGTGTATGGAAAGAAACATGATTGGTGGGACGTAGCGGCGGGAGCCGTTATCGGCGCGGGAAGCGCTTATATTTTCACCCGCCCCTTCGCCAAGAAACATAACCTGTCAATTAGCCCGGTAGCGGGAGACGGGCATTATGGGGTGTATGCGTCAATGACGTTTTAGCTCGCGAATTTTCACCAAGCACGAAAACAGCCCGGCCATGTATCACTACAAGACCGGGCTTTCAATTGTGTGTAAGTGTAATATGTTAAACAAAAATCTTATTCATATCGTAAGGCATCCGCAGGCTCTAACCGGGCCATTTGGTGAGCCGGATATCCTATACCCAAGATGATCATCACCGCCATGACCAAGTAGGTTATAAGGAAACCCGCCGCAAAACGGGCTATCGTATAATCCATATAGGCCCCTTTCGTCAATTCCGACACATGAAGATTAAAACAGATCAATAAGGCCGGGATCGCGATCAATGTCAACAATAACACCCCCTCGGCAATCATGATCCCCTTTAAGCTGAAACGGGTGGAGCCCAAAGCGATCCGCAATCCCATCTCCCCTTTCCGTTGTTCCGTGCGGAACCAGAACGTACCGATGATCCCCAAGAATATATTGAACAGCAAGAATCCCATCACGGCTATCTGGTTCTGCAACTCGGATTTTACACCATTTCTTAATTCCATGCTATATCTCAAGTCCGAGTATGGAATGACATCCAGTAAATACAAACGGTCTATGGAGAGTTGCTTCTCCATTTGCTTCACGAAGAACTCCGGGAAATCATGATCCGCGGAAGGGTTTACCCGGACGGCGATCTTCACATGGAAATCGGTATCATCCTCGGCGATCTCCTCATCCGTCAGACGCCTAAACAACCAGCTCGCTCCCTGCTGGAAACGGTCAGCGCGAAATGAGGCAGTAACCCCACCGATCACGCACATATCATCCCCGAAGAAAATGCCTTGCTCCCGTTTACCTCCTTTTTCCTTAAACTCCTCAAACAAACGACCGGAAAGAATAACTTGATTACCACTCAGCATCTCCTCCCAACTCTTTCGCTCACCCTCCATAGGACGAAAACCGAACACTTCCATGAAACCCGGAGTCACCCGTTCCAACTTTACGTATTCAATGTTCACCGAATCGCTTACCCCTACATTCCTATAAGAGTTCTCCCCCACATAAGGCATAGACATAAATCCAACGCCCACCGCCTCCACGCCCGGGCAAGTCTTAATACGGTCTATCGCCGTCAGCATGCTGCGTCCGGAAGTGACGTACCGATAGGTAGAATCCATCTCGTTCCGGTCTACCTCCTCCACGCCCATCGAGATCCAATAGACATGGTCGATATCCCATCCCATCGGGGCGAAGAAAACTTTCCCAACCGCCATTAGCGAATCGATTATGTACCATAGAACCACGAATACTAGCAGGATCTCGGCGGCAATCCATCCATTGCGCCTACGTTGGTTCCAGATAATCTTTAATAGATGCTTTATCATATCAGTGATGAATTATAGGATTAACAAACCCGGTTATTGCTTATCGTTCAAAGAATCCACTATATTCCCGTTAGAGGCATTCCACGCCGGGATCACCGCGCTCAACAGATTCAGCAACAAACAGAACAAAAAGGCAAAGAAGAAAATAGCCGGACGGATCAACATCCCCGTACTCAACGTCAGGCCGCTATTCAAGGAAGCCAGCTCGAACGAGCCTAACAGCCAATCCTTAAGCAAGAATACCGCCACATAGGAGAACAGCAATCCCACTGCCCCGCCCAATAACGTCACGGCGAGATTCTCCGCCAACACCTGCCGTATCAACGTGCCACGGTTAGCGCCAAACGCTTTCCGTACCCCCAGTTCGCCCATACGTTTCTGCATCCTTGACGCGGTAAGCCCGCTAAGGTTCATAGCCGGGACCAGAAGCAAGACGATCAAGACCAGCGCATATTGCCCCAACATTCTCGGTACGTCGGGCACGACATTACTCCACAAACGAAGACGGCTCTCCATCTGCGTATCCGGCTGTTTCATCAAGTCGATCTTGAGCTCTTGTAAGGAGTTATTAAACTGGGCTACGTTTTGCTCCACCTCGGTCTTGATCTCGTCGAAGTCGCCGCTTGAGCGAGCCAAGATCAAGACCCGGTAGCTACCGATCAATCCCTCCAATGTCTCCTCGTTTATCAGCCGATCCACATCGGATTGAGCATAGGGAATCCAGATCTGGGCATACGCATGGTTGGCGAGGGGAGATACGTCCTCCACGATACCGCCAACCACATATGGACGGCGTGCCACCAATATCGTTTGCCCAATCACGCTCTCGTCGGCCAATCCAAATATGCGGAACGATAAACCACGGCTGATCACCGCTTTCTTGATATTACTCTCCACATCGCTCCGCAGGAATGGTTTTCCCGCCAGGAACTCGAAATCGAAGATCTTCCAGAAGCCCTCGTCAGTCCGTATCTGATCGCATTTCATCCGTCTCGTTTGATCCGCGGAAGTGACCAGCGTTTGCATACGCATCAATTGCATGCTGACGGCCTCCGGGGTTTTCAGCGTAAAGAAGCACTCCTTTGCCACACGGCCACCGACAAGGGAATAGTTCATACCGCCATCCTCCTCATTCTTATTCGTAATCGCCACGTCTTTTACATAAAGTGTCCTGTCCCGGTTCAACTCCGGCTTGAAGCCTTTATTTTGTATCTCGAAGACAATGACCATCACCATGATCATGCAGATCGCCAAGGCCGTGCCCAGAATGGTAATCACACTGAAGAAAGGACTTTCTTTCAGCATCTGTAGAGCTTGTCTAAAATATTGCCTATACATAAAGTGTTCGTTTTTATTACTGCTACTTTTCAATCAGCAAATGCTATGCCCTGATCACTCGTAATGCAGAGCTTCCGCCGGTTCCAACCGGGCTGTCGAACGGGCGGGATACCATACGCCGCAGATGATCATAAGGACGATCAAGACGAATGTAATCCCTCCGCAAATCACGAAACGCAGCCACGTGAACGGAAGTAGATAGGTATCAATCAAATCCATATTGGCGATGTTGAAGCTAATGACCAAGGACGGGATGAACGCCAAGACCAGCAGCAGGACACCCTCTCCCACCATGATCGAGTTCAACTGGCGGCGGGTAGAGCCTAAGGCCATCCTAAGCCCCATCTCGCCTTTGCGGTATTCCGTACGGAACCAGAAGGTACCGATGATTCCTAGGAATATATTCGCCAACAGGAAGCAGGCTACCGCCACACGGGTTTTCACCTCGTTCTCTACGCCGATCGAGCGGATATAGCCGTCGCGAATATATGATAAAGGCTGTACGTCTAGCAGGTAAAGGTTGCCTAGCCGAAGCTGTTCGGCCATATCCTTGCGGAAGCGGGTGGGGAAATCAACATTATCGACATCCGGACGGACACGTACGCAGAGTCGCACGGCATCTATCATCCCTTCATAGTACCCTTTCTCCATCCTACTTAGCGGTAGGGCCCTATAAGCGTTCGGCCCTGCCTTGGTATACTCATGGCGGCGGATGGGGACACTGATACCACGGATCGTTTCCTCAATCTCGTCGGTCACGTTCCCCCGGTACGCCTTTTGCCCGAGTAGAGAGAGATTGGGATATAGCGTCTCCACGTCGGCGGACATTATGATGGAGTTGTTATCCTCGATGGCCCGTTTCAAGGAAGCCGTCTTGCCGTCCTTATCATAGATACGGAACACGTCGAAAAACTCCGGCGTGACAAAGGCGTAGCGACAATAAGCCTGCAACGTATCGATCCGCCAACCGAGAACACGATCTCCCATGTAATAGGGCATTCCCCCATCAGTCAAGCAGGCCGATTCCACGCCGGGATAGGTACGGATACGATCCAACGCCGTCAGCAGATGAACACCATCCGGACGCTCCCGCTTCTCCTTCGGGATATAATCCGGGCTTCTTTCCGAGAGGCTGCTGATCACGATGCTGTACGTATGCCGGATATCAAAGCCCAACGGAGCCGTATACGTGCGCCCCATCACATACAGGTAGTCCACAAGGAACCAAAGGAAGACCGAGACCAGCAATAACTCAGCCCACAACCAAGCGTTTTGCTTGCGCTGGTTCCAGATCAATTGTAATAAATGTCGTATCATATCTTTCTATATATTATACATAGTTATTATAGCTATCATCCAATGCCGAAGATTAATGAACATTCTCGTTGAGAGCCGAGATGATACGCATCCGTGAAGCTCGCCAAGCCGGGATCCCGGCGCTCAACAAGTTCAACGCCAGACAAGCAAGGAACGCGTAAAGGAAGATCAACGGATTGAACATCATCTCCGCGTTGACGAAGGTACTACCGATACCCACCGACGCCGTGCCCGTATCCAGCAACCAGTCGGACAAAAGCAGCACGGAGGCGTATGAGAAGAACAAACCCAACATACCCCCCAGCAAGGTCTGCAACAGATTCTCGTAGAGTACCTGCGTTAACAATTCCGACCGTGTCGCCCCGAACGCCTTCCTCACCCCGATCTCCGCCATACGCTTACGCATCCGGCTTTGCGTGATGCCGCTCATGTTGATAGCGGGGATAAGCAAAAGGACAAGAACGATGAGTACATATTTCATGACCAACTCCCGTACATTCGGCTCAGAGAAAGCATCCTCGCGAGCCAAATCGCCCAAATGGGTATCGGGGCCTCCTCCAATTTTCAGCAGGTGCGTGCTTTGTGATTCATTAAGGCGAGCTATATTCGCCTCGGCCTCGGAGTGGATCGCGTCAAAGTCGGTAGGCGAACTAGCTAGAATGTAGCAGCGGAAGCCCCCGATGAGACGGTCGGAACTATTATCATACAGGGAATTGTCGGTGGTATAAGGCAACCAAACATCCCCATAGGCGGACTCCGCCAACAGGGAGACATCCCGCACGACGGCACGGATGGTATAGGGCACGTAGCTGATCTCGACCGTACGGCCTACGACCTCGGTCGTACCATACAACCGACGTGCCACGGACTCGCTTACCACGGCATCCATGATGCCACTTTGCACTTCTTCCTCGCCATAAGGCTTACCGGAGAGGAAACGGAAATTAAAGATATTCCAGAACGCCGCGTCCGTAAAGGTCACGTCGCACTTGAACTCCACCGTATGGTCCGCTACCGCCGCCAAGCGTTGCACGCCATGATAGGCCATGCCCACCTCTTCGGCAGAGCGCAAGGGATAGAAACAATCTTTCACCACCCGGGAAGCGAGAAGGTAGCAGTCATTATAAGATTCGTTCTCTTTATAGGAGGCACGGGCCTGGCTGACGTACATCATCCGGTCCCGATAATCCTCCGGAGAGTAATTGGCCGTACGCATTTGCCATACGATCACGATCACCATGATCATGCAAATCGCCAAGGCCGTACCGAAGATAGAGACTCCGGTCAGGAGCTTGTTCTCCTTCAATAAGGCCCAGGCTTGTTTTAGATAGATCTTGTACATATTCTTTTATTTATTGTTCATTCTATTATTTCATCCGTCATAGCGCAACGCCTCGGCGGGCTCCATCTCGGCGGCCTTGCTGGCGGGAAGCCAGACGGCGAGTAGGATGACGATAGCCAGCAGTATCCATGTCACGATATTCACCAGAAAGAAACGAAGCGGCAGGATCGCCGGCCAGTAATGCTCCGGCAAGGTCCCTTTGGGGATGTCCAAGAAGCCGGCCATCACGAATTGAGCCTCTATCAACAAGGCGAGCGGGGTAGCCATGAGTAACAGGCATATGCCCTCGCGAGCCATCTGGCTACGTATCTCTTCGCGGGACGAACCGATCGCCATGCGCAACCCGATCTCTCCCCGGCGCATCCGCACCCGGTACCAGAACGTGCCCATCACGCAAAGCAGAATATTCAGTCCCAAGAAGACCATCAACGCCATACGGACCCGGTAATCGTAGGTAACGCCAAAGGAATAATCGGTATCGGCCTTGATCCGGTCATAGGAGGTCAAGCGGCGCAGGTAGAAGTTCCCCACCCGGAGCTCACGGCTCATCTTCTCCCGGAACGTATCGGCGAAACGAGGGCCAGCCACGGCCGGGTCGATCCGTATGAAATAATTCATCCCGGGGATCTCCTCCGCCGAGGGACGGATCGCCAAGAAGGCGGCTCCTTGGGGTAAACGATTATCAAAGCGCTTGATATCCTCTAAGACACCCTTTACGATATAAGTCGGCCCCTCCTCGTCGAAAGGGTCTTTTACCTCACGCCCGACGGCGGAAGCCTCGCCAAATACCTTTCGCTCCACCATCCGGGTGGTTACTATAGCGTGGGGGTCTCCCCAATCAAAATCGGATATAGATACCGGACGGCCGTCTTTGGCGTACGAATGATTGAAGACCGACAGGAAATCCGTAGTAGGATCTATCTCATACTTCATGACCGCTTCCCGCTTACTCGTATCGGCCACGCTCGCCAAAGCGATACCGTAATAACAGCCGGTATAAGGCATGGAGTAGCAGCCCGAGGCCGTACCCATCGCCTTCACTCCCGGATAATCACGCAAACGGTCTTTTATCCGCTCATAATTTCTCACCATGGCGATCGAGTCGCTCTCGGCGGATCGATAGTCGGGGGAGGTCTCGGGCAAGAGGCCCATCTCTACTTGCCAGACATTCGCGTAGTCGCGCCCGGAGGGGAGGCTACGGTTATAGATCTCCACGAAGAAGTAATCCACCATGTACCACGCCAGGCAAAAGGCGAGCAGCAACTCCACGCAAACCCACACGTTGCTACGCCAGCGGTTCATCAATTGTATCCAAGTCATTTTCCACATATCTTTCTTCCCTCCATTTAAGCGTTCAACGAATCAACGATAGGTCGCCTCGACGCCCGCCAAGCGGGCCACAGCGCCGACATCAGATTTAACAGGAAACATACGCACAAAGCGATCAAGAAGACCCACGGATTGAACAGCATCCCCATCGAAAGCGACACGTCCACGCCATCCGGGGCGGCCTCCGAGAACCCCTTGCCGATCTTGAAGACCCACGAGCTGGCGAACGTCACCAGCAGGAAGGAGAACAGCAGTCCCACCAAGCCACCCAGCAGCGTATACAGGAAGTTCTCTATCAAGACCTGTCCGATCAACGATCCCTTGGGCGCCCCGAAAGCACGCCGCACGCCCAGCTCGCCCAAACGCCGCTCCATGCGGGAATCGGCCATCCCCGAGAGGCTGACGGCGGGAACGAGCAGCAGGAGCAGGAAGATCATCCCATAACGGCTCAAGTCTCCCACGATATCCGGCTCCACGTTCGACCAATACCGGAAGATACTCTCCCAATGGCGATCCGGCTGCCCGAGGAGGGAGAACTCACGTTTGCCATCTACGTCCAGCGATTGGTTGAAGCGACGCACGTTATCCGCCACCGCCTCCCGCACCTTGCCGATGTCCGCCTTGTCCTTCACGAGCATATAGACCTTCAAGGGACCCAGCCCGGGCATACGCGCTTCCGAGGCCCGGACCCGCTCCTCGAAGTCGGGCGCTTGGGTGTACGGATACCAGACCTGCGAGAAAACCCGATCCATCAGATAAGACACATCGTCCACCACACCCACCACACGAAATGAGGTGAAGTCGAGGCTCAACGCCTGCCCCACGGCGCTACCGTCTCCATAAAGCCGCTTGGCCAGCGAGCGGGCGATTACCGCCACGGGCATCCCCGACCGGAAATCGGCCTCGGTGAAAGGCTTGCCCTCCAAGAAACGGAAGGAGAACACTTTCCAGAACCCATCGTTCACCCCCATCTTCATGACCGGCACCTGCACGGGACTGCCCGCCGGCTGCACGAAAGCGGAAGTGGCATCATCGCAGCATAACGCCAACGCCTCCAAGCCGGGTACGTCCCAGAGGCACTCTTCCACGAAGCGGGGCGAAACCGGGCCGCTACTCGTACCACCTTTCTCATTCTTCAACGCGGCGCTCTTCACGGTCAGCAACCGATCCCGGTCCATCTCCGGATAAATAGAGGCCATTTTCACGTAGAACACGATGGACAGCACCATCACCAGCGAGATCGCCAATCCCGTCCCCACGATGTAGACCGAGCTGAACAGCCGTTCTTGCCGGATCAGGGCCCATGCTTGTTTAAGATAGATCTTGTACATAATTCATTGTTTGTTGTTAATACCTCCAGGCCGTGGGAGACGGGGCACGCCCCATCTCTACAACCGGGTAATCATTCCTCCTAATCTCCAGCTCTTAGGAGATACTGTTCACGTTATCTTTCTTATCTTTGCCACTTAATCATTCATTAAACCACGAGATCATGGATAAAGAACTACCGAAGTCTGATCTGGACGTCAAGCCCGGAAAGGTGCTCATACGCCTTACCAAGAGCCAGCTGCCCGGCTCAGAGCCATTTTACCGGGGCACGCTCCCATTTCGCCGCACGCTCACGATCGAGGATATCGCCGACCGGGCGAGAGAACACCGCACCACGTATAGCCGGGAGACGCTCATCGCCGTATACGATACGATGAAGGAGGAGATCTACAGAGCTATCAAGGATGGCTTCAATGTCGATTTCGGCTTGGCTCGTACCGAGCTGGTGGCCCGTGGACGCTTCACGTCCGAGTCCGATAAGTTTGACAAGAAACGCCACTCGCTACAAGCCCGCTTCCGTGCCTCGCCACGCCTGAACCAGTTGGCCGACTCCATCCCCGCCGCGACCGAGACGGGCTTCTTCGCCAACGCCCCCGGCATCAACGAGATCAGCATCAGCAACCAGCCTCATTCAAGCCAATCCGATCCCACGCTCCCCTTCAACAGCTTGCCCTCCGGATACACCTTGCCTCTCTTCTTGCACGGGCGGCGGCTGAAACTGATGGGCGACCACCCGTCCGTGGGCATCACCCTCCGTAGCCTCGATACCGGGCAAGAATACTTCATCCCGCCCCGGATGGTGTTCATCAACGATTCCAACATGCTGGCTTTCATGCCTCCCCTCGCCCTCACGCCGGGAGAATGGGAGGTGGAGGTATCCACGCAATACAACCCCAGCTACCGCCTTTACAAAGAGCCTCGGTATGACTGCATCTCCCTTACCGTTCTTGACACCACCGCATCCGGGCGCGGTGACTGACCGCATCGGGGAGCGGCGCACTACCGCATCGGGACACAGTACTCTACCGCACCCGGATGCGGCGATGTCCAGACAGGGTGGGGTGGCGTGCGCTTCCTTACCGAGTGACATGTGCTTACTGTACCTGCCTTCCGTCGAAGAAGCGCACCACGCGGCTGGTCTGCTTGGCCTGCGCCTCGTTGTGGGTTACCATTACGATGGTGCGGCCGTCCTCCTTATTGAGTTGGTGGAGCAGGTCCATGACCTCGATACCCATCTTGGAGTCCAAGTTACCGGTCGGCTCATCGGCGAGGATGATATCGGGGTTGCCTACGATCGCACGGGCGATGGCTACGCGCTGGCATTGACCACCGGAGAGCTGCGTAGGGAAGTGGCGCATACGGTGGCTCAGGCCGACCTTCTCAAGTACGGCCTCGGCCAGCTTGCGACGCTCCGAGGAAGAGACCTTGCGATAGAGAAGGGGCAGCTCCACGTTGTCCAGCACGTTCAGGGAATTGATCAGGTGGAAGCTCTGGAAGACGAAGCCCAGCTGCTTGTTACGGAAAGCGGCCAATTCCTTGTCGCTCATGCCCACCGTGTTCACGCCGTTGATCTCGACCGTGCCGGAGGTAGGCAAGTCCAGCAGGCCCATGATATTCAACAAGGTGGACTTTCCGCATCCGGAGGGTCCCATGATGCTGAGGAACTCGCCTTGCTGAACCTCTAGGTTCACGTTTTCCAACGCGACTGTCTCTATCTCTTTCGTACGGTAAATCTTCTGTAAATTCGTTAGTTTGATCATGACTGTTATATTTTAATTGTTATTGTTTGACTCTTGTTATTGTTACACCCTTGCTATCGCTAGGCTTTGCCACCTAAAAGCAAATTACGTGCCAAAAACGTATCTCATTGATTTTATGGCATCTTTATGAAAAAGTACTGTCCGTTACCGAACAGTCGATTCATTTCCGAACAGTCGGTTCGTTTCCGGACACGGATACCCGTGCCATCCGTGTCGTCCGTGTCCGATCATTCCTGCCGCAAGGCGTCCGCCGGATGCATCCGCATGGCCCGGTAAGACGGGAAACTGATTCCCACGACAATCATCGCGGCCATCACCCCGTACGAGAACACGAAGCCGAACAACAGGCGCGAGGCCATGCCGGGCGGTATCACCGAGCCTTGCGTCACCTCCATATACAGCAGGTTGGCGAAGATAATGGCGGAGGGTATGAAAGCGACGGTAAGTAGCGCCAAGCCCTCCTTCACCAGTTGCCAGAAGATGCCCTTGCGGGTGGCTCCCATCGCCATGCGGAGGCCGATCTCGGCGCTCCGTTGCTGCGTGCGGTACCAGAAGGTTCCCACCACGCCGAGCAGGACATTCAGCAGGAAGAAAGCGATACCCGCCACGTAAAGGCGGACTTGATCCAGCCAACGCTCCAAGAACTCATCCCGGTAATGGGACATCGGGAAGACATCCTTCAAGTAGATATTACCTATACGCAATCGCGGCTCCATCTCCTTCCGGAAATTGGCGGCGAAAGCGGTGCCGTCCGCGCCGGGCTTCACCCGGATGAAGGTGTTCAGGCCCTCTCCGACCCAATCGCTCGCCTCGGCCACCTTGTTCTCGTCCACCAGCTTATAGTAGGCGTAATCATAGCCGGTGAACTCGCAGTAACGTTGTTTCTCGCAGACACCGCCGATACGGTACGCCACGCTATCACGGGAACCTTGGTCGGTGATATAGATCTCTTGGCGCACGGCCGCCGCCGGATCGCCGAAGAAGCTGTCGGCCACCGTGCCCGTCACCACCACTTGATTGTCACGCAGGGCATCCACCAACTCCGAGGGGGACCCGCCTTGTGCCGTCTTTACGTCGAACACCTCGAAATAGGTGGGCGATACGTAACGCACGAAGCCGTTACGGATCAACGAGTCCTTCCGGAACGTGGCGTATTGGTTCGATCCCCGGTAATGAGAATGCACGCCGGTGGTGAAGCAGATTGATTCCACGGAGGGGTTCCGGCGGACGCGGTCCACCAAGGTCAGGAAATCCCCGCCTCCCCGCTCGCTATGCACGGAGGTCGTGTCATAATCGGGACTTTCCTCCGGGATCACGCCGAAGCTCACGTGATACGTATGTTCGATATTGAAACCTAATGATCGCGAGTAGAGCTTATACATCACGAACAAGGTGTCCGCCGCGTACCACAGGAAGATAGAAACCACGAGCATTTCCAACCAGATGAAGAGGTTTCCCTTGCGCTCGTTCCAGAGCTGTTTTAGCATCATCTTATACATAGCGTCAACCATTTATAGAGTCCGTAATATTCAATCTTGACATTCGCCAAGCCGGGAGGCCGGCGGAAAACAGGTTCAGTACGAGGCAGAACAGGAAGGCGGCGATAAAGACCGCCCCGTTAAACATCCCGGTGGAAAGCCCCGTCTTCCCCAGCGAGGTGACCAGCAGCCAGTCCCTCAGCAGCAACATGGCACCGTACGACATCGCCAGTCCCAGCAGCCCGCCGAGCAGGGTCAAGACCATGTTCTCGGACAGCACTTGCCATAGGATGGTGCCTTGCGTGGCCCCGAAAGCCCGGCGTACGCCAAGCTCGGCCATCCGGCGGCGCATCCTCGACAGGGTGATGCCCGATAGGTTCAAGGCCGGTACCAGCAGGAGGATGAAAAGGATGATGCCGTAACGGACGTAGAGGTAGAAGAGGTTCGCCCCGAACTCGTTTCCGCCGCCGATCCATTCCTCGATCTGGGTGGAGGGCTGGTGAAGGATATCGGCCTTCACGTCGCGGGTCTTGGCGTTGAAGGCCTCGACCTTCCGCAGCGCCTCGGTTCTCAGTTCCTCTCTCATAACGCCCGGTCTCAGCAGGACGCAACAACGATACGAGCCGTTGATGCCCTCTTGGGATCCCCCGCTGTCGCCCCGCACCGTGTAAGGAATCCAGACCTCCGCCCACGCTTTCGAAGCGAACCGGGACACGTCCTTCACGACCCCGCATATGTTATAGACCATAAAGTCCAGCTTCATCTCCCGCCCCACCACTTGATCGGAGCCGAAAAGGGCCAAGGCCACGCTCTCACTGATCACGGCGTCGCGGATACCGCTCGTGAAAGCCGCCGAGCTGAAGGGGCCTCCTTGCAGGAAATCGAGCTGGAAGATCTTCCAGAAGGCGGTATCCGTATAAGAGATGTAACTCGTCCGGTTCTTAAGCCCATCCATGGACGAGGCGGTCAACGGCCTGTAGCGATCCATATTGATGGCGGTAACGGCCTCCGCCCCTTCCAGCGGATAGCAGCATTCCTTCACGAAAGGCAGCCCCAGCGACGAGTAGGAGATGCGCCGGTTATCGTCCTTGCCATTGCTCATGACAGTCGTTATGTAGCAGGTGCGGTCACGGTTCACCTCGGGCTTGAAACTCGCCGTATTCACGACATACAGGATGACGATCACCATGATCATGCAAATGGCCAAGGCGGTACCGAGTATCGAGATCACGCTCAACAGCTTGTTCTCCCCGATCATCCTCAACGCTTGTTTAATGTATTGCTTTATCATAAACCTTTGTATTATAAATTATCTATTACCCGACTCAAATGGCGATTGTTTGTTATCGTCCGACTTTGTGCCCCTACGGAGGCAAATAACGTGCCAAAAACGTAACCGGCTGATTCCGAACGCTACTCCATAAAAAAGCTGTCCGATAACGAACACTTGATTCGTTATCGGACAGCTTTTTTATGGAGTATTTGTTCTTATTTCTTCTTATCCTTCTCTCTCTCCAGCTTGTTCAACTTATGAGTTTGATACAATGCCCATGCGCTGATGCAAAGGGAGATGAATATCACGAAACTAAATATGAATGTCAAGCCCATAGTTTATCTATTTAAAAAGTTATACAACAAAAGACTCGTGATAAAGGCCAAGAGAGTCGCAAAGGCCCCTAAACCATACAAAGACCAAGGATCAATGCCTTGCTTCATGATTCCTCCTAGAATAACACCACCAAATGTCAACTTGGATATATCCATCATAAACTTGGCTGTCTCTTCCAGTACTTTCTTCTTATTTTCTTTCATAGCTTCAGTAATTTGATTATACGTGGGCAAAGATAGTACTTTTACCATATCAATCCAAAGTTTTCAACCATTCCCTAGCATCCATAAACTTCCCGGATACATCCTTGCCCTCGCGCAAATCCTTCACGTCTCGCAAGGCTTCTTTCAGTCCGGCCAAGATCTCCTCCTTGGTAGGCTCCACGTAATCGTCTACCGCCTTCTCTGCCGGGGCGGTCTTACCAAAGGCGGCCATCTTCATACGGCGGACGCTGTTGAGGGCCTTCTTGATCAACTGTTCGTCCTCCAAGGACATCACCTCTTGCAGTAACGACATTTTTAATTCTATAGCAGTCATACGCTCGCTCCTTTCTTAATAGTGATTAATGAATTGATTGGCACAAAGATAATGATTACTAACCAGAATCGCCCCCATTCCATTGAACTAATTCACCCAGTTGTAGAGACGCGGCGTGCCGCGTCTCTACAACTGGGTGAATGTGTATTTATTCGTAATGCAACGCCTCTGCCGGAGCCATCTTTACCGCCTTGCGGACAGGGAACCAGATTCCCATGCAGATCATGCCGGCCATCAGGAGGTAAGAGACACCGAGCGTAACGAGGAAGCGCAGGATGGAGAGGGGCTCGCGGTACGAATCCAGCTTGTCCAAGAAGGCCATGTTGAAGACGAAGACCAGTAGGATCGGCACGGTGATCGCCAAAAGGCCCAGCCCTTCCAGATACATATACTCGCCCAACCTCCCCCGGCTGGAACCGATCGCCATGCGGAGACCGATCTCACTACGCCGCCGCTCGGTACGCAACCAGAACGTGCCTACGATTCCGAAGAATACGTTAACGAGCAGGAAGGCCATCATGGAGAGTTTCTTGCTGTTCTCGTTCTTGGTAAACCGGAGCTGGTCGTCACGCTGGTCGGCAAGGAGGGTGACACCGCGGACGAAGGTGTTATTTACCGTCATCCGGTCCGACGTTTTCTCCAAGAAAGCGTACATCTCATCCTCGGTCATCGGGCGTTTCGTACGTACCGATAGTTCAGCGCTCCTTACGCCGAAATTCTTCACGAACTCCTGCAAGGACTCACCTTTCAATATCGTGAAAGCGCAGTTCTCCGGACGGTCGAAGTCATTGCTACGGAAGGTAGGAAGCACGGCGGCGATCGTGAAAGGCTCGGAAAGGTCGTCATTCTCCGAGATCTGCCGGCCTATGGCGGACTGACCCCCGAAGAAGAAATCCTCCGCCTCCGCCGTTATGACGAGCGGACGGTAAGCGTTCTCCACCAACGGGGTGATGGCACGGCCCTCCTTATCCTTCATACGGAATACATCGAAATAAGAAGGAGATACTTTCAGCTTGTGGTAGTTCTGTCCTACCGCCTTCGAGGTATCAGCGCCCAAGGGAAGGAGCGTACCCCACGAACTTCCGTTTGAATAAGGCATGGACCAATACGTAACACATACCTCCTCGACCTCCTGCTCTTGGCGGATACGTTCCATAAGCTTCAACAAATCCTGTGTCGCGTTCGAGTCGTAAAGAGAGTCGGGCACATAACCCGGGGCATTCGACGAGAGCGTGGAAAGCTTGAAACGCCACGTATTTGAGATATCATATCCCATCGGGGCATTATAGCAGCGCACGTCCACCCATAACTTATCCATCATAAACCAAAGGGCGCACATCACGATCACCAACTCGCCCAGTATCCAGCCGTTACTCTTGCGCTGGGCCCATATTATTTTAAATATATGCTTAATCATAATTTGATAGTTGATAGTTGACAATTGACAACTCATTGTTCATTATTCATTGGATTCACTCATTCCCTTTTAACGCTTCTACGATCGGTTGCCGTGTCGTACGCCATGCCGGAATTCCGGCGCTTAATATATTCAGCAGGAACGTAAAGATAAGGGCGGAGATAAACAAACCCGGCTTGATGAGCATAGGTGCCGTAAGCGTCACGTTCTCGCTCAGCATGAAAGGCTTCCCTACCACCAACAAGACCATCGAAAGGCCGATGCCTATCACGCCGCCAATCAAGGTCAACACGAAGTTCTCCGATAAGATCTGCATCAAAAGATTCTGCCCCGTAGCCCCGAAAGCCTTGCGTAGACCGATCTCTTCCTTCCGCTTCTGCACGGACGATTGGATCACGCCCGTTAAGTTCAGCGCCGGTACCAAGAGCAAGAAGAAAAGGAAAGCACCCGATCCGGCCAAGAAGGTCGGCCAGTCCACCTTTTGAAAAGCGCCGCTTCCCATGGCCGTATCCAACTGGGATAGCAATCCGGAAGGGAAAGCTACCTTATAATCGGTCTTGCTGTCATTGTAACGCAGGATCTGCTGGTCTAGCTCCGAGCGTATGGCATCGAAGTCGGAAGAAGAACGGGCCAATAGAGCCACGCTGAAATAACCGGTCATATTCTCCCCATACTCGCTATTTACACGGGTCAGAGTCTCATCACTGCTATAGGGTATCCATACCTGAGCGTAAGAGCTCATCAATGAAGAAGGTACGTCACGCACCACACCGCAAATGGTGAAAGTGATAAAATCCATCACGACCTGCCGCCCGACGGCCTGTCCCGTTCCGAACAAATCGGTCGCCACTTGTTCCGACAGCACCATCTTCGGTAAACCAGATTGAAAATCAGCCTCGCTAAAGGGAGCCCCTTCCACGAAAGGATGGTCGAATATCTTCCAATAGCCCGCGTCCGTATAACAAATCTCATACTCCTTGAAGAGCCGTCTATCGGGCAACGACAAGGAATGGCTATCATGACAATAGCCGGATACGGCCTCCGGTTTCCGCAAGGTATAGAAGCATTCCTTCACGACCTCGCTGGACATACCTCCACGGTTATACTCCGGACCATTGGGAGCCTTCGGACCGACTTCCGTACCCCAGACATACATAAACCTAGACCGATTGGACTCCGGGGTATATCCCGTGGATTTAATCTGGAACACCAATACCATCACCAAGACCATGGCGATCGCAAGGGCCGTTCCCGAAATAGAGATTACGCTTACGAGCGTATTTTCACGCAGCATTTGAACCGCTTGTTTGATGTACTGCTTATACATGGCTTTATTCTTTCAATTTCAGTTTATTCTTTTCCTTGAAGCTTGTCATATCGGAAACGACTACCTCGTCACCCGGTTCCAAGCCATTGACTACTTCGACATACTCAAAGTTGCTGTCTCCCAGCTGTACCTTCCGCTTGATCAATTGGTCTCCGTTGACCACAAACAACTCATACTCTCCTTTCCCGACGTAGAACGAGGCGTTGGAAATACGCAGCACATCGTCCTTGATAGCGTTCATCACGTACACATCGGTCTTCAAGCCGGAGCGCAGGCGGCGATGATTATCCTCCTCCAACTGTACCGTGAAAGAGATTACGCCGTTCTTCGATAAGGGGGTAACATCGCTCACCACCCCATCCAGTTTATCGTTGCCGATCTTTACGACGGCTTTGCTACCGGCGGCGATCCGGTCACCATAGGTATCGGCGATCTCCCCCTCTATCTTGAAATGGGACAAGTCGGAGACGATAGCGACACGACTGCCTTGAGAGACTTGGGCACCTACCTCGTTGTTCACGTAGGTCAGGATCGCCTTGCGGGGAGAGCGGATCTGGGCGTCTTCCAAGGTACGCCTCGTCTCGGCTAGGCTCTTGCGGAAGATGTTCAGGTCGAGTTCTTTCACTTTATAATCGGCATCCGTCAAGGATTTCTCGTTCTCGTACTTTTGCTCATCCTCTTTCAGTTTCAAGACGCTAACGTTATAGTCCAGTTCCACTTGACGGACCTTATCGGTCGTTCCGGCGCCTAGGCTATCCAGATAACGCTCGTTGCGCAATTCCACTTCCTTTCGGTTCAGTTCCATGCGGGAGACTTTCAATTGCATCTCCATCTCGGAAAGCTTATTGCGGTTCTGGATACGGAGTTGATCCAATTGGAGGCGTTTCATTTGCTCCTCGTCCAATTGTTTCTTATAATCCGTCTCGGCGCTTAGCAAGTCCAGCTTCAAGATCGGAGTACCTATGTCCACGGAATCGCCTCCCTTTTTATAAATCTCCACGATGCGGGAGTTGATCGGTGAGTTGATGATCTCCTCAAAAGCAGGTACCACCTTGCCGGAAGCGCTAACGGAAACCTCGATCACTCCTTTATCCACCGTTGAAAAAACCAAGTCCTTCCGTTGCAGGCTGGTTTGCATAAAACCGATCACCCCGCCTATCAAGACAACGGCAATACCGATTCCCGCCCCCAACTTCATAAACTGTTTGCGCTGCTCCTTCTGTCGAACCTCTTTTGATATCTCTCTGTCCATATTTCGTTTGTTTTTATTTTCCACCCTCCCAAGAGCAAACCCCGTGCCAAAAACGTAAGTAATTGATTCTATGAGAATATCCATTTTTAGTACTGTTCGATTTCGGACACTGTGTTCGGTTTCGCTCAGAACTTTTCCGATAGGCCTGTTGTTCTATGCCCAAAACTTATAAACGCAAAATGTATGAACACAAGACTAATTCTATTCACATGTATAGCCGGTCTGACTCTCTTTTTCTCCGGCTGTAGCAAGAATGATGATGATCATCAAGGTATTATCCCTCTCCCACCGGTAGAGAACGCTTTCCAAGAGAAATATCCCGATGCCAAGAACCTTGTTTTTGAGATCGAAGGTAACTATTATGTGGTAGATTTCAATAATGAAGGCTCCGAGACAACCGCTTGGTTCACGGATCAAGGCGTATGGATGATGGAGAAGATAGACATCTCTTTCGCCCAATTACCGGCAGCGGTATCCACCGCCTTCAAACAAGGCTTTTACTCAAATTGGACCGTGGATGACACGTACGCCATCAATCGCCTGAATATGGGAATCGTTTACAAGATCGAGGCGGAGCAGTCCAATAGCGAAGTAGACCTGTATTATTCACGGTATGGCAACCTGATCAAAGTCGTGGACGATGAGATCAATAATGACGCGCCGATCGTTATCCCGAAAGAGGTCAGCAACCTAATGGAGATCACTTTCGCCAACGCCGAGTTGCTGGATATCCAACAGAACAGCCTAGGTTACGAGCTGGATATGATCGATAACCAGATTTATAAAGTGGCGCAATTGAATAAGGATTACAGATGGCAAAGTACCACATGGGCCATGTCCGAGCAAGAGGTTCCGCAGATCGTGATGCAAGGATTCGAATCGTCGGCTTACGCCAAAGACACGGTGCAGTCCATTCATATATTATTGAACGCGAACGGTTCCTTCTATCTATTCAAGGTGACGCACAACGGACAGGACAAGACGATCACTTTTGATGTGTTCGGGAATATCTTATAAAAAAGCCGCGCAACTCACAGCCGTTTTCGGACTTGAGTTGCGCGGTTTTCTTTATCGGGATCACCCGGATTACTTACTGATCAATTCAAGGGTCGCCCCTTTCACTCCCGGTGCGGAAGCCTCGAAATAGATCGTCCCCGGTTCCTCGGCCGTCTGCACAATAGCGGTAAGTTGCCCGCTAAACAATTTCATTTCCGGAAGATGGAAGAGTTCCAGACTGGCGCTATTTCCATTTGCCGCCGCACGGTAGGCTCCGGCACCACGAACCTTAAACTGGATCTGTCGGGTATCATCCGGACAAAGGTTACCGTTCTTGTCTACGACTCTAACATTGATGAAAGAAAGGTCTTTTCCGTCAGCCGTCAATTGGTTACGATCGGCGGATAACTCAATATGATGCGGCTTCCCTGCGGTATGAACCTCCTCCTCGGCCACAGCGTTACCCTCCTTATCATAAGCGACCACTTTCAAAGTTCCCGGCTCGTATTTGGTATCCATCCACATCAAACGATATCGTTTCTGGCGCTCGAAACTCTTTTGAGCCGCTTCGGTATAACTACTATCGATACCGATGCTTAGATCTTTCGTACGTTTCCCTTGGCTCTTTCCGTTGATAAACAATTCGGCGGAAGGATAATTGGTATAAACGAATACAGGTGTCACCTCGCCCTCACGTCCCGGCCATGTCCAATGCGGCAGGATATGCAAGGTCTTGGCGCTTTTGTTCCAATGACTACGGTATAGATAGTAACGATCCTTGGGGATACCCGCCAAATCGATAATACCGAACAAGGAGCTATGGCTTGGCCAATTCGTATAATAAGGAGTAGGCTCGCCCAGATAATCAAATCCTGTCCATACGAATTCCCCGATACAATACGGAAGGTCCTCATGCTGAATAAAATCGTCTTCCGGCAGATTAGACCAGCTGCAATGCTCCACGTCGTACGAGGAACTTTGGTGATCCTCATAGACAGCCATCGCCTTACGCTCTACCGGGAATTTATACACCCCTCGTGAACTAACCGTAGAGGCAGTCTCGCTTCCCAAGATTATCTCTTGGGGTAATTTCTGGTAATTCACTTGATAACGGAACGGACGATAATTAAATCCCGCCACATCCATCACCGCCGCCATATTATTATTCACGACGGCATCCGGGGCATCCATACCTTGCGTCACTGGACGAGTCGGGTCTTCCCGATGGCAGATATCCTGTAAGAACTTGGAAATCTTACAACCACTCTCATCCCATTGGTTAGGCACCTCGTTACCGACGCACCACATCACGACACTCGGGTTATTCCGGTAATGATGTACCAGATTCACGAGGTCTTTCTCCACCCATTCGTCGAAAATCAAATTATAGCCGTTCGCGCATTTCGCCTTGTTCCATTCGTCGAAGCTCTCAACCATCAACATCATACCCATCTCGTCGCAAGCCTTCACCAACTCGGGAGCCGGCATATTATGGGAAGTACGGATCGCGTTGCATCCCATGTCCTTCAAGATCCGGATCTGACGACGGATAGCGGCATCATTGACGGCAGCCCCTAACGGGCCTAAGTCATGGTGATTACAAACGCCTTTGAATACCGTCTTCTCACCATTCAAGAAAAAGCCTTTATTCGGAATGATCTCGATCGAACGGATACCGAACGGGGTCGTATAGATATCTTTCAGTTGATCGCCCTCATAGAGACGAGTCTCCGCAGAATACAGGGCGGGCATATCCGGCGACCATAAAGTCGGGGTCTGGATGATAAACTCTTGGGAGAGGCTATTATCATTGTACTTAATCTGTGAGAGAGGCGTAGTCTGCTCCGTCAACTTCTGCCCGTTCGGATTCCATACACTGGTTTTCACGCTATACTTGCTGGCATCGGCACCTTCCGGCAGTACGATTTTCGTCTGTACATTGACTTTCGCGAATTCCTTCGTGGCGGTCGGGGTCATAATGTAGGTTCCCCAAACCGGGATATGGGCGTTTTCCGTCACGATTACATGTACATTCCGATATAATCCCGCTCCCGGATACCAACGGGAGGATTCCGGTAAGTTCTCGAGGCGAACCGCCAAGGTGTTCTTTTTCCCCGGGATGAGCTGTTTCGTGATATCGAAATAGAAAGAATTATAGCCATACGGCCAATATCCAACCTCTAGTCCGTTCACGTAGACCTTAGCATGGCTCATCGCACCGTCGAACAGGATCGTGGCACGCTTCCCATCCGTAAATTGAGGCACCTCAAACTCGATCCGGTACCAGCCGACTCCCACGAAAGGCAAACCTCCGGTGCGTCCGGCATGTTCCATGGCCTCCGTTTGTCCGTCTTGGGCGATAGCGACCTCTTGCTTATCATTCTGTGCGCTGAAAGGGCCATAAATCGCCCAATCATGCGGAACGGTCACAGATTGCCATTTGCTATCGTTAAAACCAGGATTGATAAACTCCGGATTGTCTTCCCGGGTGAACTTCCAATTCTTTTCCAACAGGAACTCACTGCGTACTTGAGAAAAAAGCGCAGGGAAAAGGCAAAACAAACCGATCAAAATAGCGAAACTTGTTCTTTTCATTCGTTTTTTGTGTTTTTGTTATTCATAGCGGAACAAAAATAAGTATTTTTGTCTCCAATACAAACTAAATCAAAAGAATTGCACAGCATGTTGTTACAATTAGCTTTCGTTTTAATAGCCATCATTATAGGTGCCCGTATCGGTGGTATCGGATTAGGCGTGTTAGGAGGTCTCGGACTCGGTATACTCACCTTTGGATTCGGGCTCCAGCCCACTTCCCCTCCTATCGATGTCATGCTTATGATCGTTGCCGTAATAGCGGCGGCTAGTTGTATGCAAGCCGCAGGTGGACTTGACCTGATGGTGAAATGGGCGGAGAAGTTGCTTCGCAAGAATCCTCAACGAATCACGATATTAAGCCCGTTCGTCACCTATTTGTTTACCTTCATAGCCGGAACGGGGCATGTGGCTTATTCGGTCCTTCCGGTAATCGCCGAGGTCGCTACGGAAACGAAGATCCGTCCCGAACGTCCGATGGCGATCGCCGTGATCGCTTCCCAGCAGGCTATTACGGCCAGTCCGATATCGGCGGCCACGGTAGCTATGCTTAGCATGTTATCCGGATATCATATTTCCTTGATGAATATCCTTATGATATCTGTTCCTTGTACCTTATTGGGGATATTGGCGGGAGCGATCTATTCTTTAAGGGTTGGTAAAGAATTGGATCAAGATCCGGAATACTTAAAGCGGGTAGCGAACCATGAGTTCAGCACGAAGCATTACGAGGCGAAAGGCGTTGAAAACCAAATGAAAGCAGCCCTATCGGTCTCTATATTTGTTCTCGCCACGATAGCGATCGTTATTTTTGGTTCTATGGAGTCCCTACGTCCGGTCTTTACCGTCGGCACGGAAAAGGTCTCGATGCAGATGTCACATATTATTGAGGTATTAATGTTGACAGCCTCCGCTTTCATCTTATTATTCACAAAAACAGATGGTATCAAGGCCGCACAGGGTTCCGTTTTTTCCGCAGGCATGCAAGCGGTGGTAGCGATCTTTGGTATCGCTTGGATGGGAGATACATTTATCGCCGGCAATATGACTGAATTAAAGGGATCTATCGAGCATATAGTTACACAGATGCCTTGGTTATTCGGGCTGGCCCTTTTCGTAATGTCCATTTTATTATTTAGCCAAGCGGCTACCATTCGTGCCTTATTGCCGCTAGGGATCGCATTGGGAATCTCACCCTATATGTTGATCGCTTTATTCCCCGCCGTAAACGGTTATTTCTTCATCCCAAACTACCCGACAGTCGTAGCCGCCATCAACTTCGATCGTACAGGCACGACCCGCATCGGTAAATACATCTTGAACCATTCTTTCATGATGCCGGGATTGATAGCGACCGGGGTTTCTGTAGGATTGGGGTTGTTATTTATTCAATTCTTGTAATAGTTGAAGGAGGGCTTGGATTCGCTGGCACAGAGTTTTATACTTCATGGCTTTATCTGGCTCTCCCAATTCATCATAAACTTTTGCCAAGATCTCATAAATGCGTATCCGACTTGGGATAATCTGATATTCATTTGTCAGATCTAAAGCCTCTTGCAAAAAAGACAAAGAACTTGGAAGATCTACCTGACAGTAACAAAGTTCTCCCATATCAATCAATGCGGATAGCCTATTTGATTTATCGTCTATCCGCTTAAAGAAGAATAAAGCCTCTTTCAAATATCTCGAAGCCCTATCATAATCGCAAGTACGCATTAAAAGAAGTCCGCGTAAACGGGATAACATCATTTTTCCCCACTCGCACTCCAGTAATCCAGATGCCTCTTCAAGCTTATAATCCGCATCTTGAAGCCGACCTTCCAGCAAAAAACATTCACCCAAACAAACTTCTGAATAGCCTTGATCATAGGGAGATCTTTCTTTTACAAATAATTTTATACTCTCCAACAGATCCTCCTTGGCTGAATCCAATTGATCCAAAGCCATATCTATCAAAGCCAACCCCCTCAAAGAAAGTGCCTTTCCATAATTTAACCGACGATAAGTATAAAGTTCCAACGCTGCTTGATAATACATACGGGCAAAATAATACTCGCCTATATCTTTATAAGAATCCCCTAAACGCAACAAATTATAAGCAACCTGAGGTAACTTTTGTCTGGAAGTGTAAAAAGATAAGCTATCCCGGTAGGACTTCCGTGCATCGACATAACGACCTCGAGCAGAATTAATATCCCCCAATAACCATAAGGAAGTCGCTTTCGCTAAGACATCTCCGCTGGCAATACTTTCCTGCAAGGCATAACGCACCGCATGATTAGCCTCCTCTACTTTATATTGTTTTATAAGACTATAAGCTAAAAGATTATAGGCCGCAATGATAATAGAGATTGAATCTCCAGCCATGAATTGTCCTATCAACGATTTCATTTCAAACTCAGCACGTTCCCACTCCCTTTGATTTACGTATAACAAAGCTTTCTGTAAAACTACCGTCTGTTTGAAATTCCTGTTTTTTATTTGATCTGAGTATTTCCCTGCTTTATCCAAGCAGTTCATTGCTTCTTTTTCATTGTTCAATGTTATTTGTAAAGAAGAAAGGTCCGTGTAAATGAAAGACTTTGCATAAGCATTGGACTTCGCCCTCAGCTTATTTAATTTCAGTACTTTTCCTTTCCCATCCAAAACATTGAATGCCCGCTGCCCCAACCATAACATCAAATCCACCTTCGAATCCTCCGGAATTAGAACTTTACCAGTCAGACTCTTAGCGGTAACTATATCATCCTCAACTTGACGACGGATATTTGTTAACTGAAGTACAACATTATTGACCAGAAATAAATCAGGCATGTATTTAGTCGCTGATTCAATAAAACGGGCATCGCCAATATAAAAATGTTTTAAATTCCGCTCAAAAATAAAATCACGATAGATTAACATGGACGGATAAACAGAATTCATCAATTCCTCTGATTCAAAACAATCACAACGTACTACAAAAACAGTATTTTTATCTCCCTTCCGATATGCCATGTTCAACGTGCGCTTATCCCAAATCTCCTCAATGGGAAACCGTAAATGAGCCCGCAAAAAACGAACAAACAAGTCTGCCAAATCCACATCCGAGGAAGATATAAAACCCACAAAAGAAAGCTCCTCCAGCTCTAAAGCGGGATGCCGCATACAAGTATCTAATTCTAAAGCTTGTTCAGCAGAGATATATGTATAAATCAAATCATCCTTCATTCAGATAGAGACTTATAGAATCCTCGAGCAGTGGATTAACCGTACTCCACCAATCTCCATTTTGACAAATAAAAATAAATAACGAAGAAAGAGCGATCGTTAAAACATCATTGTTTTCTTGACAACCAAACTGATTCTTCCGAATCGAATCTAATAGCAGAAGCAACGAACGATTCCCCATTAAAACGGGTTGCATATTTTTTTTCAGGCTAGATACAGCCTCTACGACATCTTCCATCGATATAGATTCACATTTGTTCATATAGGCGTTCAAACAAGCAGAAGCCAGCAACCGGACAAATTGACGCACATTACCACCGGAATAACGAATCGCAGTATCAATCACATCCTTTCCATATAAAGCTGTATTACTTACACGTTTAAGAGCGATCTTACACAATAACTCACAATCTTCCTCTAAAGCGGAATGCACACCTCCTCTTATCGATTCTTTAATCTTTAGACCTAGAAAATACTCTTTAGAATCTTGGTGAAGGAACTTAGCTTCTAAAGCTAGACAAACCGGAGTAATAATAATTTTTTTACATTGAAGGTCTGTCAGATAACTCCTGTTCTCTATAAAAATATCTCTAATTTGTGAAGGCTTTTCGATTTTCTCCAAATCATCCCAAATCACAAGTATTTGTTTCTGATTATTTTCTACAGCATATTGACGAATCATCTGGTTGATCATCGCCAAAAAATCAACTTTACTGATATTGAAAAATTTCCTACATAACTCACGCTTTTCCGTTTCCAAATGATACTCCGCTTCAATATTGGCGTGAGCACCTACAAACAGACTCAATAATTTAGTAAAAGGGATACCTAAGCCGACATTCGCATTTACATTCGCACCCTCCCTTTGGGCCTCCTCTTGGACATATTCCGCTTTTTCTTTATGCTGATCATATAATTTTCGAATCGTAGCCTCAAACATATCCTTTTTCCGCAACCGCTTTAACAGTTCCAGCGCAAACATCAATAAGATATCAATAATATCTATATCCTGTAGATCAAATAGGTAACGTCCTCTAATTAAAACAAGTTCATAAGAATTCCGTAAATCATCATCATCAAAATAGTTTAAAGCCGTAGATTTTCCGGAACCCGGCTGCCCATAAATATAAAAGCAATCTTGGGTACTCGTATCCAATGTTAAAGCCACTTTCAATCTTCTCAACTTACGCTCATATAAAGGCACATAGAAATCCGCACCTTCTTTCTGAGACTGTAAAGTCCCTACATTATTCAGATTTACATACAGTTGCTTCAAATCCTCAGCGTACTTTGATATTGAATCATTCATGAGTTCTATATTTTATTTTGATATACGGTCTCACAAAGATAAAAATAATTATGGGTTCCGATTACGGAACCCATAATTATAAAATGATATTTCCTTATTTCAATAACTTCTCTTGGATTAGCTGTTTCAACTCCTGCTTTCCCATCGTGCCGATCATCATCTCACGGGGACCGTCTAGCGGGCAAAACATCAAAGTGGGAATCGTTCGGATATTAAAGGCTGTCTCGAGTGCCTCCTCTTGATCTACATCCACCTTATAAATATAAATCTTCCCATCAAATTCTTTGGCAAACTCATCCAATATCGGGCTTAAGCGTTTGCAATAACCGCACCAAGGAGCGTGAAAATCTATGAGGCAAGGACGACTTCCTATATATTTCCAATCTTTGGGATTCGCCTCAAAATCACCGACATTGGCGATAAAACCATCTTTCGTTAAATCGATCACTACCATACTTCTCTATATTTTGATTTATAATATAACAAAGATAAGTATGAATAGGTTGCGGTATTTTTTATACTTTCGCGACATCGTTTTAACATACAGACAGAATGCTCACACTTGATAAAATTTATCAGGCATCATATGCCTTGAAGACAGTCATCAGACGCACTGATTTAATCAGCGCTCCCAATATCAATCCGGAATCCCATATTTTTCTAAAACCAGAGAACTTACAAGTAACCGGATCGTTTAAAGTGCGCGGCGCTTGTTTCAAGATCGCCCAGCTTACGGAAGAAGAGAAATCGCATGGCGTAGTGGCTTGCTCGGCGGGAAACCATGCCCAAGGTGTGGCATTAGCGGCTACCGCTCATGGTATCAAGTCCTTAATCTGCTTGCCCGATAACGCTCCTATCTCTAAAGTCGAGGCTACTAAATCTTATGGGGCAGATGTATGCCTTGTCGAAGGTGTTTACGATGACGCCTATAACAAGGCTTTACAATTGAAGGATGAGAAAGGATACACATTTATCCATCCGTTTGATGATGAGGATGTGATCGCCGGACAAGGGACCATCGGTTTGGAGTTATTGGAACAACTCCCGGAAGTAGAGGCTGTAATCATTCCGATCGGAGGGGGTGGGCTGATCTCCGGAGTCGCCTATGCCATCAAGAACTTGAACCCGGATATCAGAGTTTACGGAGTGCAAGCCAAAGGAGCGCCCAGCATGTTAAACTCTATCGAGCATGGGAAAATCGAACGTCTCGAAGGTGTCCGTACCATAGCCGACGGTATCGCCGTAAAAGAACCGGGAATACATACGTTCGATCTTTGCCAGCAATATGTGGACGAGATCGTATCCGTGACAGACGATGAGATTTCCACCGCTATCCTCGCGTTGATCGAGCAACATAAATTAATCGCCGAAGGGGCGGGTGCCGTAGCCGTGGCCGCCGCCATGTTCAATAAAGTACCCATCAAAGGGAAAAAAGTAATCTGTTTGATTTCCGGCGGAAATATCGACGTGAATATCCTTTCCCGGGTAATCGGACGTGGTTTGCAGAAATCCGGCCGCTCTTGTTCCATGACGATCGAATTGGTAGACAAACCCGGACAACTACAGCACGTATCTGAAATCATTGCCTCTACCGGCGCTAACGTAGTATCCGTATATCACGAGCGTGTCAGCCATACGGCTGATATCAATGGCTGTTATCTGCGGTTGGAGATGGAAACAAGGAATCAGCAACAGATTAATGAGATCCGGCAATTACTCACTGTTTCGGGATATAAGATAGTGGAAGGATAGACAATTCGTCCCTAAGCATACAACTGATCGACAAACCATTACTGTGCCACCAGTTTCCATAGGCGTGGCACAGCCGTGCCCTAAGAATGGCACAAGCTAGATATTAATATATTGTCTTAACGTATTCACATACTCCTCCATCGCCAAGCGTCCTTTGTCTGTGATCCGGCAAACCGTTCGGGGCTTCTTCCCGGCAAACCCCTTCTCGATCTCGATATAACCAGCTTCATTAAGTTTGTCCAATTGGACGCTGAGATTTCCCGCGGTAGCGCTCGTCTTCTCCTTGATATAGACAAACTCCGCCTCCTCCACCGATAGTAAAATGGACATCACCGCTAGCCGGAGTTGGGAATGCAATAAAGGATCTAATTCTTTAAACATTGTTTTTTAGCTTTATTATTAAGAATATGCCCGGGAATAATCATCATTACCACAAATGAAAGGCCAAAATACAAATACCATAAAACCGTGACAGGATCATGATTTATCAAACTCATCAGCATGTAGATAACTAAGACGAAAGCAACTACCGGAGAGTAAATCATCCATTTCTCCCGCAAGATAATGCCATTTATCGATATCCCCAACCCACAATATAATAACGATAAAGGAAGCATCAATATAAAATCGACGGATTGCCCATAAAGTGCGCAAAACACCGCGATCAAGACGAACGTCAGTCCAAACATGTAACCAAACACTTGCCATACCTTGGAGATCGTCTTGTCCGTATAAGTCACCACGGCCGGCTCGCAACCTCTTTGCTTGTATGAAATAACCGGCCCGACAGCAAACATGAGCATCCATCCCCAAGACCAAATATAATTTTGCGTATACACAATCAAGGAGGATATCACGACCGATAAGAGTACGGTAAAATACCCCCAATAAAGCAATACATTGCCACTCCCTACTTCCATATTTCGCTTGCTGGAGTTGATCATCTGAGCGATAATATCCAGACTTTCTTTCTCTGATAATTTTCTATCTTCCATAACTGTATTTATTTTATCTTGTTCTTCATCCAATGTGAAAATGTAAATACGTATCCAAAGATAAGGCCATTGGTATTTCCGAGCAACCTTTCGGTTATTATTTTTCATTCAGGCGACTCCGTTCAGAACCGGAACCTATCTCAATCTTACTCTTCCTTACTTTCTTTCCGCTATTGAAATTCCATGTCAACGCAACCTTAAAGACCCTTCCAGTAAGTCCGTTTTCATAACGGGATGACGTTCGATAAACATCCAACGTACTGGCGTACTCATTGGCTTGGTTAAAGATATTATCGACTGAGACCGCTAACAATAGCTTATCATTCAAGAGTTTCTTCCTCGCCATTACTCCAACCGTATGCCGGGGGGCGACCTCGCTATTACCGGAATATAGCCGGCTCGTTCCACTATACCGGGCCTCCACCGTAAAACCTGCCGGCAACGTAAAGGTAGCGATCGCATTGGCAAACCCTAAATAATGAGACGAGAAAGAAGACAATTCCGTCATCCGGATATCCTGCCGTACGCCTATGAAATTCCCTGTCAAGTTACACCAAGTAAAGGGTTGATACGGCAAGCTGACCGTTACAAACCAATGGTTTTCCCGATCGTGATTTTCATACGTGATATAGGATACATCGGGATTCGCCACATCTTGTTTACAGAACTCCCGGATCAAGTCGTGGTGCAAGTTTCCTCCTACAGTCACCGTATAACGATAATTATAAACCAACGTTACACTGAAACGATTGATATAAGTAGGACGCAGATAGGGATTCCCGATCTGGTAGCTATAGTCCGAACTCTGTATACGATTCGGATTCAAGGTATAGAACGGAGGACGTTCGATATTACGAGCATATTGCCCGACCAGCATCCACCTCTTGATGGGATCGAACGCATAGGTCACGTTCAAGTTCGGAAAAAGATCCAGATAATCCCGACTAAAATCCTCACTTCTATCCGATGTCTTGGAATATTCCGCACGTACCCCCGCAACGAACGACCAGTTCTTGATCTCCGCAGAGAAAGAGGCGTAAGCTCCTACTATATTTTCATTATATCTCAAGGTATATCCATATTCCTCATTTGGAATCCAGCTACCACTAGAGGTTAACCCCTCGTACAAGGAATGATCATCCATCAACGTATAGGTATATTTGGTCCCGATTTTCAAAGACATTTTTTTACGCAAATTCTTTTGGAAAGAAATATCGGTTGTCGCCATATCATAATCCGCCGCCGCATGACTCCGGTAAACCGTGTCATAGCTCCAACTAGACTGTTCATAACAGATCGTATGGAAATTATCCCCGGTCGATCGCTTACTTACGTAATCGGCTATAATCTTAAATACCGAGCCTCGTTCATCCATTTTACGTAAGTAATTGACCGTAGCGGAAAACGTGTTATAATCATCCTTCTGTCGATAATTCCCCCTACTCTTCATAGGATAAGAGTTCTTTACTAAATCCGTTTGACTCCAAGATGTTCCGTCCGAAGCTTGATTGATATATTCGATCTCAGCTCCTACACTATTCAGCGAATCGATCTCGAAAATAGCCCCGACACGTCCATTCCCATATTTGGAATCCGTATCATACAAAGATTGAGACACAAACTTATTCCCCACCGTTCCGTATTCCCTGTTGGAGTTCATCTCTCCTTTATCCCGGGGAGTAAAAGTACCCGATACCGCTCCATTCAAGCTCCATTTCCCGACACGTGCATTTACGGACGCCGATGGAATATACCCTTGTAAAGATGGAGACAATGACGTACCTAAAGATACATATCCTTGCATACCGTTATCCGGACGTCGCCGCAATGAGATCTTGATCACTCCACCCTTAGTTGAGGCCTCATACTCAACTCCCGCGATCGGTATCACCTCAATCCTTTTTATATCCTCCGATTTCAAAGACCGCAAATAAGCCAGTAGCTCCTCTCCCGTTAAACGAATCTCACGGTCATCCACAAACACCTTCGTTCCTTGCGCCCCGTTTATCGAGATAGTTTCATCCGAGAGCCAGACACCCGGTGCCTGTGATAATAATTCCGTACCATCCCTTCCGGCAGATGGCATGACCGACATGATAAAGCGGTCCGCCTTCCGCTCAATATTCTTCGCTTGAACAACGACTTCCCTCAGAACATGGTTCGATAGATCTAGAATCAAGGAATCCCGCCGTTTTATCGGCAAGATCAGCTCTTTCCGTAAAGGCTCGTATCCGAGGCATTGAACAACAAGCCTATACTTCCCAGCCTCAGCCTCCATGCTAAAATCGCCATCACTATTGGCCACGGCACCCCCTACCTGTTTTTCTCCCGATAAAAGCACAGCGGTCGCATATTCCACGGCATTTCCCTCCGCATCGGAAACATGGGCTTTATAAACCGTTTGTCCCGAGATCTTTTGAGCACTACCCCCGCCTATCGCCAAAATCCAAAGCGATAGTAGTAAAAACCGTACCATGGCTCTATTGATTTACCGGATAATACAGTTTTAATTTGAAAGTCGCTTCCTCATCCTTCACCTCGCAACTTTTCAACGCATATCCTTCCGCAGGCCCTTTTCCTTCCAGCATATCCATTTGCCAATTCTCGTTCTCGTCATGGAATACGGACAGATCAAACTTTTCCCAATCCACGTTTTCCAGTCGGATCGTAACCTTTCCTTTCTCAGACTTCGCCATACCATAAACAGGCTTGGTATCTTTCCCTGACTGAGCCATAACCAGGATATTCCCTTGGTTACCGCGTATATTACCAACCTCTACGATAATAGTACGTGCCTCTACGCAACCACATACCAACATGAACAAAGATAATATGAATAGAACTCGTCTCATTTTAGTATCCTCCTCTTAATCATTATTACTGTTACTACAAACAAGTTTATTTTATAAACTATCTATGGATAAAAAAATGCAAAGGAGCTGCGCATCACTCTTTGCACATCGCAAATGTAAATAAGTTTATTTTATAAACCAAATAATATTATAAAATATTCCAATAAAAATTTGACTCTGCAAAATACAGCCAAAA
>OHEC01000061.1_pt1 | contig 79471 bp, 54 predicted proteins | sample 1567141 | NCBI WGS metagenome assembly OHEC01 (sample SAMEA3879567, study PRJEB24766) | human gut metagenome | biome: human-associated habitat; feature: feces | place: USA | collected 1985/1987 | reverse complement strand
CATTCTTCCTGCTCTCGAAGATCGTAGGGGCGGCCGCACGCTTATATCTAGTGGTCTTGATCTTGCAAACCTACGTGTTCAACGCTTGGAACATCCCATTCGCCGTGACCGCTATCCTCAGTATCCTGCTGGTATGGCTATATACGTTCCGGAGCGGTATCAAGACGATCATCTGGACAGATACGTTGCAGGCCCTTTGTCTCGTGGCAATGTTGATCGTGATCATCTGGCAGGTGAAGGACAAGATGGGACTGGATTTCGGGGATATGGCGCAGACCTTGGTGGAAAGTCCTCATTTCCGTATCTTCGAGTTTGGCGATTGGCATAGTACGCAAAACTTCTTCAAGCAGTTCTTCAGCGGTATCTTTATCACGATCGTCATGACCGGGCTGGATCAGGACATGATGCAAAAGAACCTCTCCTGCAAGAGCTTGAAGGATGCCCAGAAGAATATGTACACATATGGCTTCGCCTTCACGCCGGTCAACTTCTTGTTTCTCGCGCTGGGGGTACTACTACTGACATTGGCGGCACAGCAGAACATCCAGTTGCCAACCCTCAACGACGATATCCTCCCGATGTTTTGTACCTCGGGGATCTTGGGCGGGAGTATCTTGATCTTCTTTACGATCGGTATCATAGCGGCGGCTTTCAGTAGCGCCGACTCGGCGTTGACAGCGCTCACCACCTCTTTTTGCGTAGATATCCTCGGTGTGCAGAAAGAGGGAGCGAAAAGGGCGAAACGTACCCGCCTGAAGGTACACATGATGATATCCGTCTTGTTCGTCTTGATCATCTTGGCGTTCAAGGCCGTAAATAACCGGAGTGTTATCGACGCGATCTACATGATAGCGTCGTACACGTATGGTCCTCTATTGGGGCTGTTTGTTTTCGGGCTTTTCACGAAGCGGAAACCCCGTGACAAATACGTGCCCTATATCTGTATAGCCTCCCCGTTGATTTGCCTCGCCACGGATTTCTTGGTGAAACAATACGCAGGCTATACATTCGGCTACGAGATGCTTATGGTAAACGGGGGCATCACGTTCGCCGGGCTGGAGCTTTTGGCAATTGAAAATGGAAAATTGAAAATTGAAAATTAAGCTTCGCATTACTTCACTATTCATTATTCATTAATTTATATTTTATGGAAATTAAAAGCGCAGAATTTGTTATCAGCAACACAGACGTAAGGAAATGCCCCGAGGGTAATAAGCCGGAGTATGCCTTCATCGGACGAAGCAATGTAGGCAAATCCTCCTTGATCAATATGCTTACCAACAAGAAGGGCTTGGCGATGACTTCACAAACGCCGGGTAAGACTTTACTTATCAATCATTTCCTTATCAACAACGAATGGTATCTGGTAGACCTTCCGGGGTATGGCTTCGCCCAACGAGGCAAGGAGAGCCGGGAGCAATTGAAACGTATCATCGAGAACTATATCCTCGATCGAGAGCAACTGACCAACCTATTTGTCCTTTTGGACTGCCGTCACGAGGCGCAAAAGATCGATCTGGAGTTTATGGAATGGCTGGGTGAGAGCGGGGTTCCTTTCTCTATCATCTTCACGAAGATCGACAAGATCAGCAAGGGACGCTTGAAAGAGAACCTAAAAGTCTATACGGATAAATTACTGGAGACTTGGGAAGAGCTTCCTCCGATCTTCCTCTCCTCCTCGGAGAAGAAAGAGGGACGGGATGAGATCCTTGACTATATCGAGTCTATCAACAATAGCTTGAATAATTGAAAATTAGTTGAGTTGATATGGGGTTAGCTTCGGTTCTTCTGGTTTTATCTCCGTTTACGCAGATCAATACGCCTTATCCTTCCACGGCTTACCTAAAGGGCTATCTGGAGGCAAAGGGCGTACGCACGGGGCAGACCGATCTGGGTATCGAGACGATCTTGGCCTTGTTTTCCACGCAGGGTCTCGGGGAGTTATTCGCCGAGATCGAGCGGCGGAAAGGTAAATATCCGGCTAAAGTCCGGGGGTTGCTGGCTAATAAGCAACGGTATATCGACACGATAGCCGCCGTCGTCGCTTTCCTTCAGGGAAAGAACAATCCTCTCGCTTATCGCATCTGTAACCAAGATTACCTTCCCGAAAGCGACCGCAGGAGCCAAAACGAGGAGGAGCTGGAATGGGCGTTCGGCACTTCGGGATTACGGGATAAGGCCCGTTATCTGGCGACCTTGTATCTGGAGGATCTATGCGACTTGATCAGGGAAACGATCGACCCGGATTTCGGCTTCAGTCGATATGCCGAGCATCTGGGCCGCTGCGCCTCCTCTTTCGACGAGATCGAGGAAGCCCTCCAAAAACCTTTCGGCTTTATCGACCGCCTGACGCAGCCGCTATTAGAAAAGCACATAGCCGAGAGCAAGCCCAAGGTGATCGCATTCAGCGTGCCTTTCCCGGGGAATTTATTCAGTACCCTCCGGCTCGCCCAGTGGCTACGGCAGGTACATCCCGATATCCCGATCCTGATGGGAGGCGGTTTCGTGAATACGGAACTTCGTTCCATCACGGATACACGCTTTTTCAAATATATCGATTACCTCTTGCTGGATGATGGAGAGGACCCGCTTTACCAAGTGTTGCGCTATCTGGACGGGGCGATCCCCAAAGAGGAACTGGTACGCACCTTCTCCTTGGACGAGAGCGGCAGCCGGGTCGTTTATCAAGACAACCCCGCTTATCCCGCTTGCCGGCAAAACGAGACCGGATTCCCGGATTACGAGGGCTTGCCACTGGACAAATACATCTCTGTCATGGAAATGGCCAACCCGATGCACAAGCTTTGGAGCGACGGCCGCTGGAACAAACTGACCTTGGCACACGGTTGCTACTGGGGGAAATGCGCTTTCTGCGACGGCTCATTGGATTACATCAAACGGTATGAGCCGAATACGGCCAAGACCTTGGTAGACCGTATGGAGCGCTTGATCGAGCAAACCGGCGAGATCGGCTTCCATTTCGTGGACGAGGCCGCCCCGCCCGCCTTGCTGCGTGAAATGGCCGAGGAGATCATCCGCCGCGGGCTGACCGTCGTGTGGTGGGGAAATATCCGTTTCGAGAAAAGCTATACCGAGGAGCTATGCGACCTGCTTCAGCGAAGTGGCTGCATCGCCGTGTCGGGAGGTCTGGAAGTAGCCTCTCCCCGACTCCTAAAGCTGATAAATAAAGGGGTGACAGTGGCTCAAGTGGCACGGGTCGCCAACAACTTTACCGGGGCAGGCATCATGGTCCATGCCTATTTGATGTATGGTTTCCCGACCCAAACCGCTCAAGAAACCATAGATTCCTTAGAAACGGTCCGGCAGATGTTTGAGCTTGGGCTGATTCAATCCGGATTTTGGCATCGTTTCGCCATGACAGCGCATAGCCCTGTGGGGTTGCACCCCGCCGAGTACAGTTGCCGTGTCACGGAGCCTCCCTTTGGCGGATTCGCCCGTAATGACGTACAGTTCGAGGCGCTATCCGGCTGCGATCCGGAGCTTTTCAGCGAGGGGCTTCGCGTTTCCCTCTACAATTACATGAATGGAACAGGTTTCGACTTGCCCTTGCATAAATGGTTCGGCGGCATGAAAGTTCCACGCACCACCCTGCCGCCGAATTATATAGAGAGGATAGTGGAGGAATAGTCCCGTAGAGGCTCGCCAGAGGATTGGAAACGGGTTGGAACTCCGCAGCGATCTCCGCCGGGCATCTTGAGTTCCCTTCCGATCCTCCGGCGACCCCCGCCGGGCATCCCAAGAGTCTTCCACATCCCCCGGCGATAGCCGCCGGATGCTTCAAAGTCCTTCCAACTCCCTCGGCAAGGTTCGCCGAGTATTTAATAACTGATCTTGCACCCCACGAAATAACTTCTAGGAATTCCCGGGCCATAGATATACCCGGCATCCCGATGCGCTCCCTTGTCGAAATCATCTTGATAGGAGTCGAAGATATTCTGTATTCCGGCGTTCACCTGCAAGGTTGCGGACTTGAAGATCGGGAAGTCGTAAGACAGCTTCAGGTTCAAGTCGAAGAAATCACGAGTCTTCTCTTCACGATCCTCGGGAATGTAACCCGCCAAGTGCTGCACCAACATGCTGCCCGTATAGGTTCCCGTCAATGAGGCGGAGAAACGTTTCACTGGCGTGAAGGTAGAGGTGAAATAGCCATATACGTCCGGAGAGCGGAACATCTTCTTCTGCGGGGTGATATTCGGGTTCTCGCTCCATTGCTCTGCCTCCTTGTAGCGGCTCCGTTGCAAAGTAGCTCCTGCCTGTATCTGCATCCAAGAATAGGCCATCTTACCCTCCAGATTGATACCCATCACACGGGCACCCTTTCCATTACGGCGTTCCATCAGCAGGTTATTGTCCTCGTCACGGCCGATCTCCTCCAAGATAAACACGTTCCGTAAATCCGTATAGAAACCTTCCACCAAGAAATTCACTTGAACCGGGCCGAAGCGATAATAAAAATCCACGGAAGCGCTCACGCTCTGCGAATTCTCCTCCTTCAAGTCCGGAGAGATCTGGATGATCGCCACGTCGCCCCCCACGGCGGTGATATGCAAATCCTCGTCGAACGCTTGAGGGGCCCGGAAACCGCTGGAATACGACATACGCAGGTTGATATCCTTCGTCGGATTGAAGCGCACGTTCGCACGAGGGCTAAAGATCACATGATCCATCATGTTATGCTTATCCAAACGGCCACCGATCAAGAAACTCCAACGGTCATTCTTCCACTCGTTCTGGGCGAAAGCACTACCGATATGCACGGTCTGGGCGATCGTACGGTGATAACCAAGCATCTCGTCTTGCAGATCATCGTAGCTATATTCGGCGCCTCCCGTAAAGGTAGCGGGCATAAAAAGACATTTATCCCATTCGTAAGAGTATTGGGCACCACCGATAAAGGTCATGTCCGTCGTGCTGCCATAGGCGTTCGGGTCTTTTCCGGCTCCGTAATAACTCTGGCGTTTCGTATGCTGGGCGGAGGTGTACACATTCAGCCGATGATGGTAGTCGCGAGAGAAAAGATCGAATTTCAGGCCTCCCCCGTTGATCTGATGATCGGTCTGCTCGGTGATATCCGTCTCGTGAGGCGGAAGATCCAATAAATTACCACCTCGCCGGAACTCGCTGATGTTATGGTACTCGAAAGTGAGCTTGGAGTAATTGCTGGTCTTTAGGTAGGAACGGAATCCGAGGGTCTTCGCCTCCAACTTACCAAGCTCTGAGTAGCCGTCGCCATCATGGTCGTAAGAGGCACGGTGGCGGCCCTGCCCGAAGAGGTAGATACCCGCCTTATGATCGTCCGTCACCAACGAGGCGTTCACGGTCGTATTATTATCCGGACGGCTTCCCCCGATCATCGTCAACGAATGGGCAATCTGGGCAGAGTTACGCATCGGTTCCTTCGTGATGATATTGATCGTACCGGCGATAGCGGACGAGCCGAACAAGGCCGAGCCTCCTCCGCGCATCACCTCTACCCGCTCGATCATATTCGCCGGGATCTGCTCCAAGCCATATACGCCAGTCAGGGCGCTGAAGATCGGCCGGCTATCCACCAAGATCTGGGTATAAGGGCCTTCCAGACCATTGATACGCACTTGCTGGAAACCGCAATTCTGGCAGTTGTTCTCCACACGCACGCCGGGCTGGAAGTTCAGACCGTCGGCCAAGGAAGTGGCGTGCGTAGTCTCGAACACCTTGGAGTCGAGTACATTTACCAAGGAAGGAGCCAAACGGCGGGTCGTCTCGTTACGGTTTGCCGATACGACGACACCGTCCAAGGAGACAGCGTCTTCCTCGGCATTGAAATTAATCTCCAATGTCTTCCCTTTCTTAAGGTTCACCGTCTTCTCCTCGGTTTTATATCCGATAGACTTCATTACCAAGGTATATTTCCCCTCGGGAAGATTTTTCATATAATAATGACCGGTCGCGTCGGTAGTCGTACCGATCGTCGTACCGTGGAGGTAGACATTGATAAAAGGGAGATGCTCTCCTGTTTTCTTATCGAGGATATGGCCTACGATATTAGCGTCGGAAGGATTCAGGGAGGTATGATCGTCTCCCTCTGCCCACGCTGATGTAAAGACACAGCACAGGCATAGTATAAGTGTAATGAACTTATTCATTGCTTGATTAATAGTTGTTTGAATATTAATGATTACGAATTTCCGAGGAGACGGGCATGCCCCGTCTCTACAAACGGATATTGATTTCTGGATATGTAATCAAACAACTGGGGGAGCCCGCAGGTATCGCAGTCCCTCAACGGAAGTGACATGATCCGGATAGACCGGAGACTCAGAGAGATTAGATATTTTTAAAGAATAGAATTGTAAACGTAACAGGTGAATCGCCCCGTCCATCACGTGAATAGACGAAAGCATATGAAACAACTGTATCTCCGCCAAAGAGGTATGATGATGGCAAGTACCGTCCGCCGTCTTCTTGAAAGGGTGCGCATGCACGATGGTCGTACCATGCTCCACATGGACGTGCGTAAAAAGCGAGACACTGCTATAATACGCGATAAAAAGTACCGGCAGCAACCACTTTATATATTTAACCATCGTTTCCCTCACCCTGTATCATCGTTATTTCGTGGGCAAAGATACTACAATTTTTTTAATTGCTTTGTTTTATATATTTTCGCGCTTCTAAAGCAAAAAAGAAACTCTTATGAATTGGTTACTTGAGACGCTTACAGAACCCTCGATGATACAGGCCGTGGCCGTCATTTCTATCGTGGCGGCGGTTGGTGTGTATTTAGGGCGGCTAAAGATATTCGGCATTTCATTAGGCATCACTTTTGTATTCTTCGCCGGTATTATGGCAGGGCATCTGGGCATTACCGTAAATAAGGACATGCTGAACTTCGCTCAGAACTTCGGGCTTATCGTTTTCGTATATACTTTGGGATTGCAGGTAGGTCCCGGTTTCTTCTCTTCCCTAAAAAAAGGCGGGGTGGAAATGAATACGATGGGATTAGGGGTGATCGCTTTAGGACTGATTTTGACGTTGGTGTTTCATTGGATAACAGGAATTTCCGCCCCCGTTATGGTAGGGTTGCTATCCGGTGCCGTAACGAATACCCCGGCCCTAGGTGCCGCCCAGCAAGCGCTCTTACAAATGGATCCGGAAAATACGAGGAACGTAACGGATATGGCTCTGGCCTGTGCCGTAGCTTATCCATTAGGTGTCGTAGGCGTAATTCTCGCTATTATCATCTTGAGGTCCTTATTCGCAAAAAAGACACAGAGCACGCATAAGGAGCAAGACACGACAACAAACGTAGCGGAATTTCAGGTATTAAACCCCTCTATTTACAATAAGAGCATCCAGCAAGTCATGAAATTGACAGAGAAACATTTCGTGATCTCCCGCCTCTGGAGGAACGGAAAGGTGACGATCCCTACCTCTGAAACCATCTTAAAGGAAAAAGACCATTTGCTTATCATATCCGTAAAGGCGGATGTCGAATCCATCAAGGTACTTTTCGGAGAACAAGAGACTACGGACTGGAATAAGGAAGATATTGACTGGAACGCTATCGACAGCCAATTGATCTCCCGCCGTATCGTCGTAACCCGCAACCGGGTAAACGGGGTAAAGCTAGGCTCGCTCCGGCTCCGCAACCTATACGGGATCAACATCACCCGGGTAAACCGTGCGGGTATCGATCTGGTGGCCTCCCGTGACCTCCGTCTACAGATTGGGGATAAACTAACGATCGTAGGCGAGGCCAATTCCGTGAATAACGTGGGTAAGATATTGGGAGACGAGCTGAAACGGCTGGATAACCCCAACCTGCTTGCCATATTCGTAGGACTTACGCTGGGCGTATTAATCGGGGCGATCCCAATCGCCATACCGGGAATGAGTACCCCCATCAAGCTGGGTATCGCCGGAGGACCGATCATCGTTGGAATCTTGATGGGTGCGTTCGGCCCCCGTTTCCACCTAACGACTTATACCACCCAGAGCGCAAACCTGATGATGCGGCAGTTCGGTATAGTGATCTATCTGGCGGGACTGGGAATCGACTCCGGAGCTCATTTCTTCGAGACCGTCTTCCGTGCCGAAGGATTGTTATGGATCGGCCTCGGTTTCCTATTAACGATCGTACCGGTCTTGATCGTCGGGTTCATCGCCTCGCGATTCTTCAAGTTGGATTACGCCCACAACATAGGTATGCTATGCGGAAGCATGGCCAATCCGATGGCCTTGAGTTACGCCAATACGACCGTCGAGGGTGACGAGCCTTCCGTATCTTACGCTACGGTTTACCCGTTATCCATGTTCATCCGGGTGATTTCTGCCCAATTATTGATCATGTTATTCACTTGACCGCTTAAAAAGTCTAACATTCGACCTGTTTTTTGTTTCACTTACCTTATCTTTGCAAGACATTTGAAACAATACTTTGGTTAATGAATGAAACTATACTCAATGGGCTACTGAACTTGTTCGCTATATTTGCTTCCTTGGCAAAAATAGAAAGTGACCAGGCACGTCAGGCTGTCAATTCTTACTTAACCAGTCACTTTGGTATCCGCTCCCATAAAGAATATATGGAGCTATTTGATGAGATACAAAGTGTTTACGATGACCCGGATTTCGATATCGATAGAGAGAATGTTATTATCAACGTATGCAACCAGCTCAAGCCAAAATTGATCGCAGAAGACCAGTTATTGCTTCTTCTCCGTTTCATGGAGTTCGCCCATGGCAACAATGAAGGATTGAACGAGAATCTAGCCATTTTTCATAAGATCGCTACGATATTTAATATCGACACGGATACCTTCGACAATCTATACGCCTTTGTTGTCGGTAAAAAATCCCCCTCCATACTTACGATCAACGCTGATGATAGCGATAAAGACGTCAACCAGATCTACAGAAGGGGGTTGGAGGGCGAGATACGGGTGTTGAGACTGACCCGGTTCGACCGAATGGTCTTTATCTACCAAGGCAGCGGACGGGTATTCATGAACGATATCCCGCTTACTTCCGGTATCTTCTATGGCTGGCAACGCAGCAGCGTAATCAAAAGCCCGCTATTCTTGCCGGTTTATTATAGTGATGTCCTCGATGTATTCAATCAGAATGAGCATAAGGAACGTATTTTATTAACCGGGAGGGATATCGAGTTCAGCTTCAAGAATAGCGAGAACGGTATGCACAATTTCTCTTTCAACCTTGAATCCGGCCAGTTGGTAGCCATCATGGGAGGAAGCGGCGTTGGTAAGTCGACCTTGTTAAGCATCTTAAATGGGAATATTATCCCCAGGGAGGGAAGTGTATGCCTGAACGGACATTCACTGAGTGATCCGGAATGCAAGCAATTGATCGGTTTCGTGCCTCAGGATGACTTGCTGATCGAGGAGCTGACCGTATTCCAAAATCTATGGTATACCGCCCGCCTTTGTTTCGCGAACCTGACCGAAAAGGAGATTGAGGATCGTGTCAATACGATACTGGAGGATTTGGATCTGAGCAAGATCCGGGATTTGGCCGTCGGGTCTCCAATCCGGAAAACGATCAGCGGAGGGCAGCGTAAACGTTTAAATATAGCACTGGAACTTATCCGTGAGCCGGCGATCCTTTATTTGGATGAGCCTACCTCCGGCCTCTCGTCCACCGACTCCGAGAAGGTCATCATGCTGTTAAAGGAACAAACGCACCGGGGACGGCTCGTGGTTGTCAATATCCATCAACCTTCGTCCGAGATCTATAAGTTGTTCGACCGCCTGTGGTTATTAGATACCGGCGGTTACCCGATTTACGACGGTAACCCGATCGAGGCGATCACCTATTTCAAACGAATCGCCAATTACACCGATCAGGATATCAGCGTGTGCGGCACTTGTGGAAATATCAATCCAGAATTAATCCTAACCATTATCGACGCAAAAAAGATAGACGATAGCGGAAACCAGACAAACATCCGGAAGATAACACCCAAAGAGTGGCATGAGTTATATGTAGCTTCCCGCCCGAAGTTCCAAGAGGTAAAGCCTACCCCCCTGCCCCCGAATCATCAGCGGAAGCCCTCGATCTGGAAGCAATTCTGTATCTTCTTGGAAAGAAACATAAAGACCAAGTTGACCAATAAGCAGTACTTGTGCATAGCCTTACTAGAGGCTCCTTTATTGGCGGTGATCGTGGCCCTGCTCACCCGTTTCGTACCCGATGACGGGTATTCTTTGCTGGCGAACAAAAATCTGGTATCCTACATTTTCATGGCGGTGATTGTCGCTACTTTCACGGGATTAAGCATCAGCGCCGAAGAGATCATCAAGGACCGGACGCTCCTAAAGCGAGAACGATTCTTGCGATTGAGCCGAGGCTGTTATCTCTCGTCAAAGATGTTCTATCTGCTTTGTATCTCAGCGATCCAAAGTTTACTATTCATAGTGGTAGGAAATTTATTGATAGGCATTGGAAGCGAGATGTTCCTTACTTGGTGGATCACGCTATGGGTAACCTCATTCCTCGCCAACCTGACAGGTTTGGTACTATCGCAATCCTTAAACTCGATCGTAGCGATCTATATAACGATACCGCTGCTTTTAATCCCGCAGATCTTACTTTGCGGCTTAGTTGTCAAGTTCGACGATTTGAGCAGGAGCGCATCCAGCCGGAACATAGTGCCCCTTATCGGTGAGGTTATCCCCTCACGTTGGGCATTCGAGGCGTTGGTTACGGAGCAGTTCCGGAACAACAGCTACAACCGTATGTTTTTCCCGGTCGAGAAAGAGAAGTTCTTAGCGCAATATTACCGGAACATCCACGCCGACGAGGTACGTAACCTAATAAACAGCCTCACCCTCATTCCGGAGAAACGAGAAGAGAATACCCGGACGATCCACAACGAGCTGGCCGTATTAGCCCGTGCCGCCCGTATCGCCCCATATTCCTCCAAGGAAAGCTACGAGAGCTATATGAATAAGGTAGAAGAGGCTTTGCATACCCGTAGCGATAATTTCACGGCGTTATTAGAGAAAAAACGGAAGGAGGCCATCCAAGAACATAGTTCCGAATGGTTGAATACGCTGAAGAAAGAGCATCATAACTCTGCCATAGAAGAGCTGGTACTCAACTCAACCAGTACCCAATTCTATAAGGAGGCCCACAACCGGATCTACCCTAAAATCGGGCAGATTTATCTGGAACCGGACAATAATTGGGGACGTGCGCCTTTCTATAGTCATGAGAAAAAATTCGCCGGTTATACATTTTCTACTTTTACATTTAATTTATTAATGTTAGGAATCTTTGCTTTATTGGTAATTATATCTATCTTCGCAGAGTTTCCCGGCAAGTATTTAAACAAAGGGAACGATTAATGACAAAATATATAATCTAAAAATAAAGAATAACATGAAAAAGAGTTTTGTTAGCCTGCTAACCATAGCAGCGATTACATTTGGAATGGTATCTTGCAACAGCAGTAAAAAACAAGACGCCGCTGAGCAAAAAGTAGAGGAAGAAGCAGCTATCGCGGGAGAAGTATCTAAAGGTCTGCTTACTGCCGAGTTGAAAGACGAGGTTACTCGTTTCTTGAAAGATATGCCGGATTCGGAGTTGCCTTACAAAGTATCTACCGGCGAGGTTACGATCTCTGTGGCTAACACTGATTTTATGTTGCCGGTCAGCAAGGTTTCCGAATTGAACACACAAGCCCAGAAAGCACGTGCTTGTGGTATCTACTTCGCAGACTTGAACGTATTGAAGGCTATGAAAAAGCCGACTACAGACATCGAGAACGTATTGGTTAAATTGACTACGGATCTGGACATTCCATTCGCTATCGACATAATGAAAGAGTCCGCTCCCGCTAATGCCAGCAAGGAAGAGTTAAGTAAATTCATGAAAGATCAAGAAAATAAGTTGATCGACGCCATGATGGAGAATGACAAGGCCGATGTTGAGCTTGAGCTGCTAGGAGGTATGGCCGTAGAATACGCAATCGTATACGCGAACCCGGGGTTGGTTGTTAAAGGCGACGCCGTTTCCGCAGGTTTGAGCGAGAACATGGAAAAACGTCTGGAGATCCTTCAACAGATCACGGCAGACCTTGCTAAGTATTATCCGGACTTAGACCAATTGGGTAAAACGATCGCTCCGTTAAGCGATATGGTAGTATCCGTAAATATGGCCCGCGAGTCAAAAGCTAAGATCGAGGAGATGCGTACGAATCTATTAAAGTAATATAAACCTCATATCATAAAAAGTGTATGGTGATAGCATCATACACTTTTTTTATATCCCTTTGGGGTAGTACTGCAACAGGCTTTGCAATAGTACTGCAACCAGCCTTGCAGTAGTACTGTAACGCCCGTGCAGTACCCTATATCTTATGAGTTTTGATAAGTACCTTATCCCCATTTTCCAGAGTAGTAGCGAAAAGATAGATAGTTCCTCCATCCGCAATTTTAGTTCGCTTACGTAACTCATCCACCGAGAGGGGGAAATTACGGACTGTGATATTCGCTTGGGGAATCTGCCTCGACAAGGTCTTACATTGTTTATTCGTAAAGGGGATCACTTCGTCTACCACAAAAGAACGTCCCGGAAAACTAGGGACAACCTCATCCGACGTATATAAATGACTGCTGGCATGCAATTTATTCAATCCAAAGCGAGTGGCGACCGCTTTAAACGCACCCGCCTTCAAGATGGAAGCGTTCGGTTCGTATAAATAACGCTTGACTTCTCCACGGATGGAAGCGACAGCTTCCCGTTCTTCCACCAATGAGAACACAAACAATTCCGGCTCATCCTCCGAAGTGAAATTCACGCAACAGATTTGAGGACTCCCACCTTTCGAGCCTCGCTCCAACACAAACAAAAGCTCCTTACATTCATTTTTCACCGAAAGCACCTGTATGGCTGTCACATCCGGAAGCAAATCCAACGTCATATGAATATCCGCCATCGGAGATAATTTAGCGATCACCTTAGGGGCATGACCAAACAAGACAGGAACCAACTTTGTCAAATCCGGCTCGCAATCTTGCAGCGCAAAAACCCGCTTATTCCCCTCTCCCCTACGAGCCGGATCGATATAAAACACATCTATTCCATCGATCTTATCTATCAACTCCGTAGAATCGCCATTCAATACCGTTACGTTACCAACGTCTAGCACCTTGAAATTATGGATAGCCGCCTCGCAATAAGCGGGAAAGCGTTCGATATAGGTAACCTGCCGTACTTTCCGAGAGAAGAAATAGCTATCGATCCCCAATCCACCAGTCAAATCACAGACATGCGCCTGTGGATCTACCAACCTCTGTTTATACAAGGCAGTCTGTTCCGAGGAACATTGCTCCGCCGCTATCTTCGCCGGAAAAACCAGTCGATCGTTTTGATACCATAAAGGTAGTTTATCCTTGATCTGCCGCCGGGATTTTAATTGATCCACCACGAAAGGGATATCGATCCCCGGATAACGAGAGGCGGAAAGCAACAGACGATTCAAATCATCCGACGCATGTTCCTTGATAAATCGTGAAAGTTCCTCTATTTGTTCCATGCTTTGTCAACCTATACGTTCTTTAGGCAAAGTTAGCGTAAAACGGCTACCTTTACCATATTCCGACTTCAATTGTATCTCACCGCCGAAACGCTGCGCTATCACTTGGCAAATCGCCAATCCGAGTCCGGTGCCTTGCGCAAACTCATCCAATTTGCAAAAACGATCAAAGACTTGCTTCTGTTTCTCCTCGGGGATACCGATACCGGTGTCTTCTACATAGATATGAAGGCAGTCACCTTTCGTACAGAAATAGTACCCCACTTCTATATAGCCCGAAGTCGTGAATTTGATGGCATTATTGATAAAATTAGACAATACTTGTTTCAACCGATAAGGATCTACCGCCACAACCACCATGATCTCGGGGACACGCATGCGTAGCTCTACCCCCTCGGGCATCATCAACCGGAAAGTACAATAGATCTCATTGATCAAGACATTCAAATCATGGCGATCGAAAACAAAACTCATCTTTCCGGATTCCATACGGGAAAGATCTAAAATATCATTGATCAGTTTCAATAGTAAGTCGGAGTTCGTATTAATCAACTTCACGAACTGCTCACGCTCTTCCGGCTCCAAGACCTCTTCCGAGTTCATTAAATTCGAGAAACCGACAATCGCGTTCAGCGGCGTACGGATCTCATGGCTCATATTCGCCAAGAAAGCCGACTTCATCCGATCCGACTCCTCGGCTTTTTCCCTCGCAGAGATCAATACCTCCTCCGTATCCTTGATATTTTGGATATTCAAACATAAGCCATTGATTATATACCCATCATTCGCATCCTCTAAGCTTCCGTAACGAAATTCCCACCATTGGTAACCTTTCCCGTTAAAATCGCAACGATATTGAAGGATATGATGAGAGATCGTACCCGTACAAATGAAATCAATTAAGGATCGCAAACTCTGCCTGTCGTCCGGATGGACCATCTCGTACAGCTCATCCAAAGGAATTTCCCGGGGAGAAGTATTCACATAGCTAAAGAACTCGTTGTCAAACCGGAAAGTTCCAGACTGCAATTTCCAAGCGAATATATTACCCCCTTCCAACGCTAAAGAAAGATGCTCTTTCTCCTGCTTTAAATTAGCGAGCACCTCTTTCCTTCGTCTCGCTTCCCGCCAATAGAGATAAAACAAATAACCAATCAATGCCAGCAATAAGATCACGCCCAAGGAAGAGGCGATAAAAACCTCTATCTTATACCGTTCGGAAATAGGCATATTTATGATATGGACATTAGCAGGGACCTCCTCCTTTGAAATACCTAAACGTTGCATCTCCACCCAATCATACAGATACTCTTTGGGACTCTCTACGATCGGAACGGAAGAGACAGGCGTACCGGAAAGAATTTTAGCCGCCAACCTAGCCTGTTCCGCCGCTTGTATGCGGTTCGAGCAAAAATAGCCTCCCAGAACTTCCACGTTTATATTAAAGATTTCCCGCACCGCCGTAAATGAAGGAGTCACGAACATCTTAGACAAGCCTGCGGATGTATAGTCATAACGGATATTGAAAAATACGCAATAAGGATAGGTACCATTGATATTACTCAATAAAAACTCCCCATTGGCTTTACGAAAAGGCATGAAATGGATTATATTTTTCGAAGGACGTATCGCCTTCATTCTCATCTCGGTTCTAAACATCATGGAATCCACCTTAAAGTCCGGGTCATTTAATTGGAAAGCCAATTGATTATAATTCAATACATATCGACTCGTATCAACCGCTTTTATCAACTCCCGGAAAGCCAACTGCCCTAAGGAGGTCTTATCATAATTGATATAAATGCGAGACTTTCCCATTTGCTGATCGATCAAACGAAGGTTTTCCTTATAATCAATCTTGTCCCAACTACCTGTTACGTTCGGATATTTTTCCAGCAAATCCCAATTAGGGAAATTGACGCCAGAGAAAACAACCGGAACTTTCTTTACAAAAGGATGGCCGCATTTCATCAACGTGTAGGTAGCCTGATCATCATTCACCAATATGATGTCGGGCTTCCAAAGACGGATCGTATCGATAAAGTTATACATCCGTTCCTCTTCCTCCTCAGCCATATAACACTCGCAGTCGAGATAAAACGTGCGGATATCCGTATTCACCCGGTTTTTTCTCAGTTCTTCCCGGATATCCGAGTTTAATTCCGGATAGTTCTTATCATCCCACCGAAAAGATTGGATCACAAGCACACGACTCCGCTTCGCCTCGGGTTTGCACCCCAACGCCAATAAAAGCAGAATAAAAATACCCCCGGCATAATTTAAAAATCTCATGTCCAAACTTTAAACAGTAAATGTGACAAAAGTACGACTATTTTCAGTATTCACATTCATTAGCTGTATCTTTCTTTCCCTTCATCCCTTCTAAAATGAATAAATAAATCTTTTATAGGGATTGTCAAGGAAAAGCCGTATATTTGTCCATTGGTTGAAAACCTTGTAAACTGTATATTAACAAGATTAATTCTATTAGTAAATGGGAAGAGTATTAGTTATTGGTGCAGGGGGCGTAAGTACCGTTGCTGTTAAGAAAATAGCGATGAACGCAGATGTCTTCACGGATATTATGGTAGCTAGTCGTACGAAAAGTAAATGCGACAAGATCGCTGCCGATATCAAGAACGTGAACGTGCAAACCGCACAGGTAGATGCGGACAACGTACAAGAGCTCGTTGCCTTGTTTAACGCCTTCAAACCGGATTTGGTGGTAAATCTGGCCTTACCTTATCAAGACTTGCATATTATGGACGCTTGTCTGGAATATGGTGTTAGCTATTTAGATACGGCCAACTACGAACCACTCGATGAAGCCAAATATCAATACAGCTGGCAATGGGCCTATAAAGATCGTTTCGAGAAAGCAGGTCTTACCGCTATCTTGGGATGTGGTTTCGATCCGGGGGTTACCGGTGTGTACACAGCTTACGCCGCGAAGCATCATTTCGACGAGATACAATATTTGGATATCGTAGACTGTAACGCCGGAGATCACCATAAGGCTTTCGCTACCAATTTCAACCCGGAAATCAATATCCGCGAGATTACCCAACGGGGTAAATATTTCGAGGATGGGGAATGGAAGGAGACTGATCCGCTGAGCGTACATAAGGCATTGAATTATCCGAACGTAGGACCGAGAGAATCGTATTTGATGTATCACGAGGAATTGGAAAGTCTGACTAAAAACTTCCCGACCCTCAAACGGGCTCGTTTCTGGATGACTTTCGGACAGGAATACTTGACTCATTTGCGTGTCATCCAAAATATCGGTATGGCTCGTATCGACCCGATCCTTTACAACGGGCAGGAAATCGTTCCGATCCAATTCTTAAAGGCCGTACTGCCGAATCCGGGTGATTTAGGAGAGAATTATACAGGCGAGACTTCTATCGGTTGCCGCATCCGTGGTATCAAGGACGGTAAAGAATTAACTTATTACGTATACAACAACTGTAGCCATCATGCCGCTTATCTGGAAACAGGCGCGCAAGGAGTTAGTTATACTACCGGTGTTCCTGCCATGATCGGCGCCAAATTATTTATGCAAGGTATCTGGAAGAAACCGGGCGTATGGAATGTGGAGGAATTCAATCCGGATCCATTCATGAAAGAGCTGAATGAGCAAGGTTTGCCTTGGCATGAATTGTTTAACATTGACTTAGAATTGTAATATGGCAATACAAATAGGCGATAAGGTTCCCGAGCTTTTGGGAACCGATCAAGACGGTAAAGAGGTAAAGATGAGTGACTACCAAGGAAAGAAAGTAGCGCTCTATTTCTATCCGAAAGATAATACAAGCGGTTGCACGGCGGAAGCATGCAGCTTACGTGACGGCTATCAGGCCTTACAAGCGAAAGGTTTCGAGATCATCGGAGTAAGCAAAGATAGCGCCAAATCGCATCAAGGCTTTATACAAAAGCAAAACTTGCCCTTCCGTCTGATAGCAGACACAGACACGGCCCTTCAACAACAGTTCGGCGTGTGGGCTGAGAAAAAAATGTACGGACGTTCATACATGGGGACTCTCCGGACTACCTTTATCATTAACGAGGAAGGTATTGTTACCAATATCATCGGACCGAAAGAGGTGAAGACAAAAGACCATGCAAATCAAATCCTTAATTTATAAGGGACACATATGGCAAAAGAAGAAAATTTGTTCGAAGAAAAAGCGAAAGAAGAAGGTGGTAAACCAGCCGCGAGCGCGGATAAGCTAAAGGCTTTACGTGCGGCAATGGATAAAATCGAGAAGAACTACGGAAAAGGTTCGATCATGAAACTAGGCGATGAGAGCATCGAGGATATCGAGGTGATACCGACAGGCTCTATCGCTTTGAACGCGGCGCTGGGCGTAGGCGGATATCCGAAAGGACGTATCGTCGAGATCTATGGTCCGGAATCGTCCGGTAAGACAACGATAGCGATCCATGCGATCGCCGAGGCTCAAAAAAAAGGAGGTATCGCAGCGTTTATCGACGCGGAGCATGCTTTTGACCGTTTCTATGCTGAGAAGCTAGGCGTTGATGTAGAGAACCTATGGATCTCCCAGCCGGATAACGGTGAGCAGGCCTTGGAAATAGCCGAGCAATTGATCCGTTCATCCGCCGTAGATATCATTGTTATCGACTCCGTGGCCGCTTTGACTCCTAAAGCCGAGATCGAGGGTGATATGGGAGACAGCAAGATGGGTCTGCAAGCTCGTCTAATGTCGCAAGCCCTTCGTAAGTTGACGGCCGCGATCAATAAGACGAACACGACCTGTATCTTCATCAACCAATTGCGTGATAAGATCGGTGTAATGTTCGGAAACCCGGAAACAACGACTGGTGGTAATGCGTTGAAGTTCTACGCTTCAGTCCGTTTGGATATCCGTAGCATCGGAAAGCTGAAAGATGGCGATGAGATCAAGGGTAACCAAGTGCGTGTGAAAGTCATAAAGAACAAGGTGGCTCCTCCATTCCGCAAGGCAGAGTTCGATATCATGTTCGGTCAAGGTATCTCCCGTTCCGGTGAGATCATCGATCTTGGTTCTGAACTGAATATCATCAAGAAGAGCGGTTCATGGTACAGCTACAACGATACCAAATTGGGACAGGGTCGTGACGCGGCAAAACAATGTGTCGAGGACAATCCCGAATTGGCAGACGAGTTATCCGAATTAATATTTGAGGCATTAAAAGCCAGCAAGTAATTTGCGGGGGCGGGTAAACCCGCCCCTATACGAAATTGTAATGAGTAATAAAGACAAATATCGTTTACTTTGCAATACGGAGAAAAATATTCCGATCTTCTCACAGGACTGGTGGTTGGATACGGTTTGCGGAGAAAAAAAATGGGATGTCTTGCTTATAGAACAAAAGGGAAGGATACAGGCAACCCTCCCCCTTTACGTCCCCCATTCCGATATTGTCTCAATGCCTTCTTACACCCAAACGATGGGTCCTTGGTTCGCCGCGAGTTCCTCCGACACGAAATATACGACCGAGTTAGGACGGCGTCAAGAACTATGCAAACAATTCACGGAAGAACTAAAACGCTATCCGCATTTCCTTCAGAATTTCAATTATGATATTACGGATTGGCTTCCGTTTCATTGGGCGGGATATAACCAAACGACACGTTATACCTATTTATTAAAAAATATCCGGGATCATCAAGCGGTATGGGAGAATATGAGCGCCAATATCCGGCGAAATATAACGAAAGCTCAGAATAAATACCATATATCCGTAAAAAAGGGGATTACCTTGGATGAGTTCCTGACCGTACAGTCCCAGACATTTGACCGCCAACACCTACGGATCAAGGAAGACACGAATGTACTGAAAGATTTGATCATCACTTGTAGACAAAGAGGACAAGGTGATTTATGGGGAGGTTATGACAAGCAGGGCCATTTACATGCCGCCGCTTTTATTGTATGGCAAGATCGATCGGCTTACTATCTCGCCGGAGGAGGAAATCCGAGCTATAGAGGTTCCGGAGCGCAAAGCTACGTCTTATGGGAATGTCTTCATTTCGTTTCTCAATTTACGACTGTATTTGATTTCGAAGGGTCCATGCTACCCGGAGTAGAACGTTTCTTCCGGGAATTCGGAGCTATCCAAACCCCGTTTTTCACAATATCTAGGGGGAAATTGAGTTTATTAGACAGAGCACGCATTAAACTAAGCAAATGGATATGAAAAATCGCACTTTACATTATATAATACGTTTTCTTGTAGGAGATGACGTCCCTAGCGAGCTGGTGGAAACGATCGGGTACACGGCCGATCCCAATAAATTCGATCGGTATAACGTCGTTATCATTCCATCCGGCTTCTTCGATGGACAAACATACGGAACTCCTGCTTCCTTACCGGAACTCCCTTTGCAAGAGGTTCAGGGTATCCCCTTGTTATTCGGTTCGCCGAAAGAGGAATGGGTAAGAGATACATGGGTAGTTCACGCCGATATCATCGCAAGTACTTATTTTCTCATTTCCAGATACGAGGAGATGGTACGGCGCGGACTTCGGGATGAGCATGGAAGATTTCCCGGTAAAGAGTCCTTGCCTTACCGGGCCGGTTTCCTGCATCGTCCGATCGTGGATGAATATCGCATGCTACTTCATCGTTGGTTGCGCCAATCCCGGTTACGTGTACCCGAGGTAAAAAAGCAAATCCGGAAGATCTACCTCACGCACGACGTAGATTCTCCGACCCTATATCGTTCGTGGAAAGGTTTGATACGGTCTATCAGGGATAGAAGAGGTCTATATAAATCCTTTCAAGGAAAATTCGGTTCCCTTGAGAAAGACCCGTTTTATACCTTTCCTTGGTTCTTCCGCCAGAATAGTATCCTTCAAGACTTGATCGGAAAAGAACAATGCCACCCTATCCTATTTATCCGGAACGGAGGGAAAACCAAGCACGACAAACCTCATTACGATTTGAGGAATAAAGATATTCGTAAATTGATAAAAAGCGCTCTGGAGCATCATGTGACCATTGGTTTGCATAGTAGCTACCAAGCGGGTACGACTCCTAGCCTTATCCGGAAAGAGAAAAACGGGCTGGAAGATCATATCGGCAAAAGGATTCGATTTAACCGTCATCATTTCTTGGCAATCCGGGAACCAGAGGATATGGACCAGATAGAGGCTGCCGGGGTTACGGACGATTTCACCATGGGCTACGCCGATGTCTCCGGGTTCCGACTAGGGACTTGCTACCCGGTTCGTTGGATCAATCCGATCACCCGCCGGCTATCTCCTCTCCGACTGCATCCGCTTATCATAATGGATTGTACCCTAGAGGAAGAGAAATATATGGGACTGGATTTTGATCGGGCTTTAACCTATTGCCGGAACTTAGTGGAACAAGTAAATAATGTAGGAGGTGAATTGGTTTTACTATGGCATAATGACTCCGTACAAGAAGGGTCCGGAAGTTATTTACGTAAATTATACGCCCGGCTATTAAAGGAATTAGCGAAGCAGTAAAAACAGTAAAATCCCTGTATTCAAATAAATAAGAAAGAATGATTACTACTTGTAAAAATATTTTAGTCCTCGCCCCTCATACGGATGATGGGGAACTTGGGTTGGGGGGAACCATCTCACGCTTGATAGAAGAGGGTAAGAAAGTGACCTATGTGGCTTTCTCCACCGCACAACAATCGGTTCCCGAGGGTTTTCCGAAAGATATCTTAAAGACAGAGGTCAAGCAAGCGACCCAGACCTTAGGTATAGAACCGGAGAACCTAGTCATATACAATTACGAAGTAAGAAAACTGGGGTACGCAAGACAAGAGATATTAGAGGAGTTAATACGCCTGAAAAAAGCGTCCGACTTTGATCTGATCTTCATCCCTAGTTTGCACGATATCCACCAAGATCATACGACGATAGCCCAAGAAGGTCTACGAGCGTTCAAAAACACGAATATATTAGGCTATGAGTTAATCTGGAACAACCTGACATTCAATACGCAATGTTTCGTAAAGCTGGAAGAGCGCCATATCGACGCGAAGGTAGAATCATTGAAAGCCTACAAATCGCAAGGAGCGAGAGATTATCTATCCAAGGACTTTATCTATTCATTAGCGAGAGCACGGGGCGTCCAAGCGGGATGTACCTATGCGGAAGCGTTTGAAGTCGTTCGTCTATTCTTATAACACTAATTGAATCCATGAATAAACTCCTTATCATATGTGATATGTTCCCACCCGCTTTCGCCCCTAGAATGGGATATCTATGCAAATATCTGACACGCATGGGATGGAAAGCCAGCGTAGTGACAGAATACATAGAAGATAACACCTTCGAATTTCTTACAGGTTATGCGGATGTGCATTGCGTCCATTACTACAAGGCTTCGGGAAAGATATCAAGACGTATCGAATGGATGTGGGTCATGCTACTAGACATCTTGTTTGATTATAAAGACATGAGAATAATCAACGCATGCATGCCCTTGATAAAGACCAACCAGTACAAGGGGATATTGTGTAGCACATACCGTACCTTTCCTTTAACCGCCGCCAAGGCGTTAGCGATCCATGCCAACCTCCCTTTCGTCGTGGATTTACGAGATATTATCGAGCAATACGCCTCCAACGAATATATATCGCATAAGTTCCATACGTTTCCATGGCTAGACGCATTCATCACAAAACGATTTCGTAAACGGTTACTTAGAAAGCGGAATAACGCTTTGGAGGTAGCGGATTGTGTTACGACCGTATCTCCTTGGCATGTGGAGGTACTCAAACAATATAATCCCCATGTAAAACTTATTTATAACGGATTCGACCCCGAGTTGTTCTATCCGCAACAAATCAAGACCTCCCGGTTTATCATTACCTATACCGGACGATTGTTAAGTTTAGCGATCCGAAATCCGGAGTTATTGTTCGCAGCCATCGCCCGTCTTACGGAGAACAAGGTCATTATCCCCGAAACTTTTCGAGTTGTATGGTATACCGATCAAGAGTCCCGCTCCATCATCCGCCAAGAGGCCGAACGACATGGGGTGCAATCTTTCATGGATTACCATGAGTATGTACCGGCATCCGATATTCCCCTCATCTTGAACAAAAGCTCGGTGCTGCTTTCCTTGACGAATAAGTTTGACACATCTGGTCCAAAAGGCTTCATGACCACTAAGTTCTTTGAATCGCTCGCGGTAGAAAAACCCATCTTATGCGTACGAAGCGATGAGGCTTACCTCGCCGAAGCCATCAAGGAGACCCATTCCGGATTGGCCGCTACCCACGTAGACGAGGTGTACGATTTCTTGAGACATTACTATGAGGAATGGCAGGAAAAAGGATACACGACCTCACCCGTCGATCGGAATAAGCTATCGAATTATTCCCGGAAAGAGCAAGCGAACCAATTTGCGCGTATATTTGAGGAAATTTAAGTAGATGGATAAATACCTCAACATAGTATCATTCAATATACCTTATCCCGCCAATTACGGAGGGGTTATTGATGTGTATTATAAGCTGGAGGCCTTGCGTGCTTGCGGCGTGAAGCTCCTATTACATTGTTTTGAATATGAACGTCCGCACGCACCGGAATTAGAAAGCATTTGCGAGAAGGTTTTCTATTATAAACGCCGTACCGGGGTAATCGCCAATTTAACATGGCTTCCTTACAATGTATATAGCCGTAAAGATCATCGCTTGATCGAGAATCTTTTACAAAATGATTATCCGATCTTATTCGAGGGACTCCATTCCTGTTATTATATGAGCGATCCCCGTTTAAGAAACCGGATGAAGATATTTCGTGAATGCAATATCGAACATGATTATTATCGCCACTTGGCAAAGTCGGGCAAAGGATTGGTTCGCAATGCCTTTTTCAAGATCGAGGCCATGCGTTTCCAAACCTATCAGAAAGTAGCACGGTACGCAAATCTGATAATCGCCGTATCCATGACAGACGCAAACTATTTACGAAAGCAATTTCCCAATCAAAGGATCGAGTTCGTTCCTTGTTTCCACGAGAATAACCAAGTTACGGCCGAACCGGGGAAATCCGATTATATTTTATATCATGGCAAGCTATCCGTTATCGAGAACGAACGAGCCGTGTTATTTCTCATCAAGCATGTTTTCTGCCAATTAAAACACACCTGCATAATAGCGGGCATGAACCCGACCCGTTTGATACGAAAGGCAGCCGCCCCTTACCCGCATATAAAAATAGAAGCAAATCCTAGTAAGGAACGTATGGACCAATTGATCCATAACGCACAGATCCATATGCTGATCACATTTCAAGATACCGGCTTAAAATTGAAGCTTTTGAACAGCTTATTCGCCGGAAGGCATACCATTGTCAATCATCTCATGCTAGCGGGTAGCGGATTAGATCCTTTGTGCCATATCGCCGATACGCCGGATGAGATGATACGGACTTGCGAACGATTAATGGCCCTACCTATAGATAAAGAGGCGATAGATAAACGAGAACAATTATTGTTCCCTGCTTTTTCCAATAAAGAGCAGGGGAAACGTTTATACAAGATGATATATGATGAAAGAGAATAGAAGTGATTTATTACATACATTAACCGAGCGTTTGAAAGCGATCGACTATAATAAATTACCGATCAGCGATTATAATAAGCGATACATCGGCAACCTGAAGCCGGCGTTAAGCTATTTCATGCATATATACGCCGATTGCCTACAAAAAGGACTTCAAGCGATACAAACCCCTATCTCCGATGTCACGTTAATCGATTATGGAGGAGGAACCGGCTTCCTTAGTATTCTGGCGAAATCCATAGGGATAGGACAAGTTATTTATATTGATCTCAACCCATCTTCCGTGAAGACGATCCAGCTATTGAAACAAATAATAGGAATAGGCCCCGATATCATACTCCATGGAGATTCAGATGTTCTTGCGGACTGGTGCGCAGGAAACAAAGTCTGCCCCCAGCTTTTAATCGCTACGGACCTAATAGAACATGTCTATGATTTATCTTTGTTCTTCAAAGATTTAATCCATATAAACGATTCCATGTATCTACTATTCACGACAGCTTCCACCCCATTCAACCCGTATGTCCAACAACGGTTACATAAGATGATGATCGGATGCGAAAGCGGATCTTTGGAATCCCCAAACTATTATACCTTACGAAAGCGATTCATAACAAAACTTTGCCCGGATTTCTCCCAAGAAGAGGTAGAGACATGGGCCCGACAGACGAGAGGCTTGACCTATCCCGATATCCAAAAAGCGATCGAGGAAAAGAGTCTACCAATCCCGGAAGACCCCTACAATACTTGCGATCCGGCTACAGGTAATTGGACCGAACGAATCCTCCCCATACAGACTTATGAGGACTTATTGGCACCTTACCGGTTCAAGCTTAAAGTAGAGAAAGGATTTTATAACGCAGACCGGAGCAACCGGGTTCTTTCCTTGATATGCAAAAGTATCAACGCATTGATCCGCAACAGCGGCTCCTTTGGTTTTCTATTGGCACCATTCATCATTCTCTCCTGCGGTAAGGAGCGATCGGAGGCCTTCTAGCACATATGCTCGGGTCAAGTCCTCTGCTTTCAAGACTTGATCGTTCCACTGCAATAAATCAATATCTATCGGCACACGCCCACAAGATTTATCTTCCGGCTTACGTCCGATACGGCACTCTATATCTTTCAAGACATCCTTTATTCGCTCCGGACTCTCCTCGCTATACAGAATAGCTACCCGATTCAAAAATGTAGTTGATAATGGGCAATCGACCGGTTCCGTATAAACCGGCTGGGAAAACTGTATAAAAACAAAATGAGCACGCAGCATCTCAGCCGCGCGCTCCATATTTTTCTCTTTATCCCAATTAGAGCCTAAGCACAACAGGACCCGGTTCCGTTTATTCTCCATCTCCGGCTAAAGGCATTTAATCATTCTTATGATTATTCAAGAATGTATTGATAAAACCGATCAACTTCACGAAGGAAGCGGAAAATTGCCCGGTATCGCTATTACGGATAGAGATAAATTTCTCCTTACCTTCCGTGGTAAATGAAACCTGATACATGATATCCCCTAAATCCCGATTCGTCTCCTCCTCAAAGCCATAAGAGTCTTTCATCTTAAAGAAATTACATTTTTGCAGAATCGGTTTTAAGGAAGCAAACTCCTCGTCAGTCAAAGTCCCCTCCATAATTTTAGGATCTCGCTTCTTGGCGAAGTTATCCATATAATAATTATACTCCTCGATACGGAATGTCTTGTCACTATCAAACAGCACCATGAGTTTGTAGTTATCTACACTTTCCATACTATAACTAAAAGAGAAATCCTTCAATTCTTTTTTACAGCCTGTAAAACAAGCAGACAGAAGAACCAGTAAGGTAGCGAACAAAGTAATTCGTAGTTTCATTTGTCTAAAGTTGAAATTTGTGGCACAAACATACATAAAATACTCGAAAAACAACCCCTAGAAATAAAAAAATACCTATTAGTTGGTATTGATGGTACGAAGTTTTCAAGCTACCTTCGCGTAACATTTAATAGGACATGAGATTATCAGAACTTCGCACAGGCGATAAAGGTGTTATAGTAAAGGTAATGGGTCGGGGAGCTTTCCGTAAACGCATTATCGAGATGGGATTTATCAGAGGGAAAGAAGTGATCGTTATACAAAACGCTCCGCTTAAAGACCCTATTCACTATCGTGTAATGGGATATGATGTCTCCTTGCGACGCTCGGATGCCGCATTGATCGAAGTTGTTAGCGCAGCGGATTTCGAGAAGGAACAAGCTACCTCGATACAAGATACGAACAGGAGCGCTGACTCTTTTATCCTACCTTCCGACAATGAATTGCAAGCCATCGCATTACATAAAGGAAAAACGATTAACGTAGCCTTGGTCGGTAATCCGAACTGCGGAAAGACCTCTCTTTTCAATTTCGCGTCCGGAGCACATGAGCATGTCGGTAACTATAGCGGCGTAACCGTAGATGCCAAGGAGGGAACCTTCCAACAAAATGGCTATACCTTCCGCATCGTAGATTTACCGGGTACTTACTCCCTATCCGCCTACACGCCGGAAGAATTATACGTGCGCAAGCATTTGAATGAAGAGCAACCGGACGTGGTGATCAACGTTATCGACGCATCCAATCTGGAGCGAAACCTATACTTGACCTCCCAACTAATCGATATGGACGTTCGCATGGTGATCGCCCTCAATATGTATGATGAGTTGGAACGTCATGGGAATAAGTTTGATCATGAATCCTTAGCTAAAATGATCGGAGCACCTATTATCCCGACCGTAAGTAAAACGGGCTTTGGCATAGAGGATCTATTTAACCGTGTAATCAAGGTATACGAAGAGGAAGATCCTGTCATCCGTCATATCCATATTAATTACGGAGAGTCTTTAGAGAAAGGGATCAGCAACGTTAGGAAGAGCTTGAAAAATAGCGTGGATATCCCCAAAAGCTTATCAAAGCGGTATCTATCCATTAAGTTATTAGAGGGAGACCGGGAGGTAGAGACATTTATCAAAACGTTACCCGGTGCCGAAACGATCTTCCAAGAAAGAGACCGCAATACCACCCAAATAGAAAAGTTATTGCAAGAGGATTGTGAGACCGCGTTCACGAATGCCCGCTATGGCTTTATTTCCGGAGCGTTGCGTGAGACTTACGAGCAAAATACGATCAAAGAGGCAACGAGTACGCAGATCATCGATCTATTCGTCACGCATAAAGTCTTAGGCTTCCCTATCTTTATCCTATTCATGTGGATCATGTTCGAGGCCACTTTCCGTTTGGGAGGCTATCCGATGGAATGGATAGAGGCATTGGTCGAGGTGATCGGTAATTTCGTGCGCAGCCATATGTCGGAAGGACCTTTGAAGGATCTTCTCGTGGATGGTATCATCGGTGGCGTGGGAGGTGTTATCGTGTTCCTGCCGAATATCTTGATCCTGTATATGTTCATATCGTTCATGGAAGATTCCGGATATATGGCACGTGCGGCCTTTATCATGGATAAGATCATGCATAAGATGGGACTGCACGGAAAGTCGTTCATCCCTTTAGTGATGGGATTCGGTTGTAATGTTCCTGCTATCATGGCCTCCCGCACGATAGAGAGCCGTAATAGCCGGATGATAACGATGTTGGTAAATCCGTTGATGAGCTGTAGCGCCCGCTTACCGGTTTATGTATTGTTGACCGGGGCATTTTTCCAAAAAAACGCCAGCTTTGTGTTATTAGCTTTATATGTATCCGGAATCTTGCTGGCAGTTATCATGGCCCGTCTTTTCAAACGATTCCTGTTTAACGAGGAGGATGTTCCTTTCGTAATGGAACTCCCCCCCTACCGGATGCCTACCGGCAAATCCATCATGATCCATATGTGGGAGAAAGCGAAACAATACTTACACAAGATGGGAGGTATTATCTTAGTCGCTTCTATCATCATCTGGTTCCTAGGGTATTTCCCCAGACATTCGGAGAGCGGAGAGCAGTTTGATCGCCAGATAGCGGAAATCGAAAACACAGAGTTGAGTTCTCAAGAGAAAACGGATACGATAGAGGAGTTAGAACGTTTGAAGGCAATCGACCATCAGCAGAATTCGTATATCGGACGTATCGGCCAAACCATTCAACCGGTCTTGGCTCCTTTAGGATTCGACTGGAAAATGAGCGTAAGTTTACTTACCGGTATGGCAGCAAAAGAAGTTGTTGTCAGCACGTTGAGCGTATTATACACAGGGAATGCCGATGATGACAACCAAGCGTTGTCGGAGCGCTTGAAACAAGACCGTAACGCGGAAGGTAATTTGGTATTCACTCCGCTCATAGCGATTAGCTTAATGCTTTTCGTCTTGATTTATTTTCCGTGTATAGCGACTATATCGGCCATTGTCAACGAGTCTGGCTCATGGAAATGGGGTATATTCGTCATCGTATATACTTGTATCCTAGCATGGATCGTTTCTTTCATTGTTTATCAAACAGGAAATTTCTTTGTGGGTTTATTCAGCTAAGAACTTTCCTATGTCTTATTTAGTTATATATAGGAGGTAAATTTATAAGTATGTGGCAAGATATAGCAGTTTGCGTTATTGGTATCTCGGTTATCGGATATATCGCATATAAGGTTTATCGAATGTTCGCCGCCCCCAAATCCAAAGACCCTTGTTGCGGATGTAGTGGGTGTTCGTTGAAAAAAGAATTGATGAAATAGCCAATAGGGTTGTGCCAAGCAAAGAATGCGACACAACCCCATAATTTATTTCCAACCAAAGGTCTTTATCGACCTATGCAATGATAAACAAAACCAGCCTCCTCCAATTCCGCTTTATCATAGATATTACGTCCATCCAAGATTAAAGGCGTAGCCATTAATTTCTTGATAACAGACCAAGAAGGCATACGAAATTCTTTCCATTCAGTAACCAACAATAGTGCATCCGCATCTATTACAGCCTCATATATATCTTTAACATATGAAATCGCATCTTTAGGCAAACGTCTTTGAGCCTCTTGTATAGCCACTGGATCATAAGCTGAAACCAGACATCCGGCGTTTCTTAACTTTTCAATTAAAACCAATGAAGGGGCCTCTCGCATATCATCGGTCTCCGGTTTAAACGCCAACCCCCATAAAGCGATACGCTTACCTTTGATATCCCCGTTAAAATGCTTTACTAACTTACGAAACAATATTGACTTCTGCTCTTCATTTACAGCCTCTACCGCTTCCAATATACGCATCTGATAACCACTATCGGCAGCGGTCTTCACAAGCGCCTTGACATCTTTCGGGAAACAAGAACCTCCGTATCCACAACCCGCATACAGGAAACGACTACCGATACGAGCATCCGTCCCAATCCCTTTACGCACCATATTTACATCAGCACCGACAATCTCACACAAATTAGCGATATCATTCATAAAACTGATACGAGTCGCTAACATTGCGTTTGCCGCATATTTAGTCATTTCAGCGGAAGGTACATCCATAAAAATAACCCGAAAATTATTCAGTAAAAACGGACGATATAACTTTGACATCAATTTCTCGGCACGCTCAGATTCCACTCCAACAACAACACGATCCGGACTCATAAAATCCTTCACCGCAGCTCCTTCCTTCAAGAACTCTGGGTTAGAAGCAATATCGAACTCTATGTTTACATTCCGTTTAGCTTGCTCATCCTTAATAGCTTGCTTTACCTTCTGGGCAGTACCTACAGGAACCGTACTTTTAGTAACAACCAAGATATATTTATTCATATATCTTCCCACGGTCCGAGCAACCTCCAACACATATTTCAAATCTGCGCTTCCATCCTCATCTGGAGGTGTCCCTACTGCGGAAAACAAGACTTCCACCTCATCCAGACATTCTTTTAACTCGGTAGTAAAATGCAAACGCCCCGCCTGCATATTACGAGCCACCAATTCATCCAAACCCGGCTCATAAATAGGAACGATACCTTTCTTCAGATTATCAATCTTATTATTATCAACATCTACACAAAATACCTCTGTACCCATTTCCGCAAAACACGTACCTGTTACCAAGCCAACGTACCCTGTACCAACAATCGCTATTTTCATAATTCCCTTTGTTTCTCAAAATATCTTAAAAACGTATGCAAATGTACAATAATTCAGAGAAATCCGCTATCATAAATATACAAATTGAAAAAAATCATATGTTCGTCTGTTTTTAAAGAAATAACTATTAACTTTGCGTTCTGTTTCCCTTTAAATAGAAGGAAATCTTACATTGTTAAACAAACGGAGAAATCAACAATAATAGATTCACTTGTCCGTTATTATTGCAAGTACAGTTTGACAGTAAAGAAAAATAAGGAAGAGAGCATGACTAAAGTTTGTTTCTTGGTATCATCATTATGCAACGAAGGTCCGGTTAATGTTATGTATAACATTATCCGATATATGGACTTCTCCAAATTCGAGGTATCTATCATTACTTTCGTACCAGAGAAAAAAACTACCCGAATTAAGGATTTCCAGAACTATCCGCTTTCGATCCATCAATTGGCACCAGAAATGCCTCTTAATCCATTTGCTTTATTCATGGCACTAAAACAAAAGGTTAAATTGATCAATCCGGATATGCTTCATGCGCATTGTCCGCGTTCATTATATTTAATGTGCTTTTTACCTCGAAAGTATAAACGAATCTATACGATTCATATCTATCCGGGGCTACAGCAACAGGTATTATATGGAAAATTTAAAGGAGATATTGTCAATCAACTAAACCATTTCTTCACCCGAAAAGTAGATCTCCCCATAGGTTGCTCTGAAAGTGTAGGAAAGCTCTATAAAGAAAATAAAGGTTGGAACATCTATTGTATACCCAATGGATCCTCGCTACCCATTTGGAATCGTAATCCGATTTATCGGCAAAAGCTAAGAAAAGATTTCGGACTAAAAGACGATATCCGATATTTTATTTTTATCGGGCGCTTCTCTGGAGAGAAGAATCCTGAGCTATTAATACGTGCTTTCAAACAAATGGGTTCCAAGCAAGTGGGATTGATTATGCTCGGTGAAGGACCCTTATGGGAAGATTTGAAAAAAGAAGGTGATGACCGGATTCTTTTACCCGGTTTTAAAACGAATGTCTATGATTACCTAATCGCTTCTGATTATTATATTTCAGCCTCAGATGTGGAAGGACTGGCAAACACGCTGTTGGAGAGTATGACAGTAGGATTACCTATGCTACTTTCTAATATACCTTCACACCAAGAGGTTCTATCGAAGATGAGCGTCACGACGGGATATATTTTCAACAATAAAGATAGTAATAATTTACTCGACAAAATAGAAAAAGTGCTCCAGTTAGACCGTACAGAAGTTGCACGAGAAGTACAGGGCATCTTCCAAAAGCATTATACAGCCGAGAAAATGTCTTTATCTTATCAAAACGCATATACTAGTTTATGACACCTTATGTATCTATTATAACCATAACAATGAGTCATCTCAAATTTATCACGGAGATACTGAGCTCGTTATTCACGATAGAAAGGCCACCAATGCTACTTAAAGTCATCATCGTAGATAATCGCTCATCTGATGATACGACTTACTTATTAAAGAAAAATCGGTTTTAAGGTAATACGACCAACAAACCCAATAATGTTATAATAGGTGAAAAATATAATCTATCATCAACAAATAGAACATAAATTGCATCTATAAAATAAAAAACATAATAGGACAAAATGATAATGAAACCAGAAATATCGATTATAACAGTTGGCATGAATCACCTTTCATACGTGAAAGAGATGCTTGCGTCTTTGTATTCAATAGGAAGTCCATCCGTTTCATTCGAGGTTATTTTTGTTGATAATTGTTCTACTGACGGCACTGCCGATTATATCCGGAGCAATTATCCCACTATAAAACTTATTGAAAATCAAAAGAAATACGGTTTTGCTCGAAATAATAATATTGGAGTAAAACATGCAATAGGGAATTATATACTTATATTAAACCCAGATATCGTATTAACGCAAGGAGCGATAGACAAATTATACAACTATGCGATAAAGCATCCCTCATGTGGTATTGTCGCACCTAGGTTACAAAACCGTGACTGCTCATTGCAATATTCCGCACGTAGATTTCCTTCAATTAAGATCTTGCTCAATCGGGCTTTTACCAAAGGAAATGATAAGTCCAGTAATAAAAATGTTCAAACCTATTTACTGAAAAACCTTCCTATGGACACTCCTACAGAGGTCGATTGGTGTATGGGAGCAGCATTTTTGATCTCTCACACATTATACAATGAGTTAAAAGGATTTGACGAAAAATTCTTCTTGTATGTAGAAGATATGGATATTTGCTATCGTTGTTGGAAAAAGAATAAGAAGGTAGTCTATTACCCTTTATCCAAAATGACGCATGTTCACCAAAGAAGTAGTCAGCGTCTCAATAAGAAAACGTTAATTCATTTGAAAAGTTTCTTTTATTTCTTTAGGAAAAACAGATTTAAAATCAAATCTGAGGCTCAGCATCTCACATGTGTATCTCAAAGAGAGAAAGAAACATTTCAGTTACAACCGAAGGTCGTTCCTAGCAAATAAAAAAATGATACAAGAATTCATAAACAAGCAATTTTATAACTTATTTATTTTCACGTTCATATTTGGATTGGTCCTTTATGGAACGATCGGATTTGATAGTATTGATGAGATATGTGCTTGCATCTTGCTTATCTTATTTATTTTCGCAACATTCAAGACGCCAGATTGGGCTATAAATAAGTCATTTCTAGCCGTAAGCTCTGTTTTTATATTTTATACGATTTATTCGTTTTATATACACAGTAACTCTGCGAAAGGAATCATTTCAGACATGATCATCCAATTTAAACCCTATTTAGCTTTCTTCGCAGTTTATTATCTCTGTCCTGTATTTAGTTCGAAACAGAAAGATTTGATAAAGAAAATCATTCTTATTATATCCTTTTTCATGTTTCTTATAGGATGTGCGTCTCTAGTCTATCCACTTGCCTTTAGGGTCACGGTTGGACATGTCGCTTATTTCGCCGCTATCATAACCGCATCCTCCTTGCTTTATTATTATTGTAGCGAAGGCTCTAAAATCGATAAGATAATCTTTATCCTTATTTTAGCGATCGGATTATTCTCGGCTCGTTCAAAGTTCTATGGATTCTTTATCATTTCTGTAGTCACCGTAATATTCTTCGGGAATATAAGTCGTCTGAAGCTCAATTTCAAGACAATAGTGATAGCCGTATTAAGCCTTGCCGCAATGGTTTTAGCTAGCTGGAAAAAAATGGTCATGTACTTTGGTGTGGGTAAATCCCTAGACAGTGTTCCAGAGGAATTCATGGCTCGTGCCATGCTATACGTCACATCTTTCGAGATTTTCAAGGACTTTTTCCCATTTGGGTCGGGCTTCGCCAGTTTCGCATCCCACTCCTCTGGGGTTTATTATTCGCCTCTATACGCAAAATACGGTATCGAGAATGTAAAAGGGATCAGTAAAAACAATTATAGTTATATAGCGGACACCTATTATCCCTGTTTAGCTCAATTTGGAATAATAGGCGTATTCTTATATATACTATTCTTCGCCTACATCATACGGAAAGCCTACAAACTATTCCTCTCTACGCAAAAGGAGAAATATTTTATTATACCTTTTCTTATCATTGGGTATCTATTGATTGAGAATATCGCAGATGCCACGTTTACCGGACACCGAGGTTTCTTTATAATGATGTTGTTAGGGCTTGTAATGTCTGAGCAAAAGCACCAATTACTGGCTAATAAATCAACCTCTCAAAAACAACCCGAATAATACATGGCAAGCAAAACAGTAAACGGTCTTTTTTGGAGTAGCATGGAAAGGCTTTCGGTACAGGGAGCTCAATTCGTGTTAAGTCTTTTCATCGCTCGTATCTTGTCGCCTTCCGACTATGGGCTTGTCGCTATGCTTGGCATTTTCATGGCGGTAGCTCAAACATTCGTTGATAGTGGCTTCTCGAACGCTCTTATCCAGAAACAGGGAAGAACCGATGTAGACTATTCGACGGTATTCTTTTTCAATATATTTATCGGGGTCGCCATGTACCTTCTCCTTTTCTTCACCGCTCCATTCATTGCCTCATTCTACAGCCAACCTCAACTAGAAACCATCATAAAATTCGTAGGATTAAATTTAATTTTAACCTCATTCTGCGCCGTACAACGAGCACAACTGACCATTTCTCTCGATTTCAAAAAACAGGCTATCATCTCATTCAGCACGGTAGCTATAAGTGGAGGAATAGGTATATGGCTGGCTTATCGTGGTTATGGTGTATGGACACTGGTCATCCAAGGTTTACTCACTAATTTATTAGCATTAATATTACTTTGGGGAAGTACCCGGTGGATTCCTCACCTATGTTTCTCCAAGGAATCTTTCAAGGAATTGTTCGGATTCGGATCTAAATTACTTGCCGGAGGATTGCTTCATACGATATATCTAAATCTATACTCATTGGTAATTGGTAAATATTTTTCATCCGCAGATCTGGGCAACTTCAATAGGGCTACTTCTCTTGCCCAATACGTTTCCGTTAATATAACCAGCATCATCACACGGGTCACTTATCCGATAGAATGCCAAATACAGCATGATAACGAGGAACTGCAACGAAAGTTCTTCATGTTCATCCGTATGACAGCCTTCATCATATTCCCGTTGATGGTCGGCTTATGCGTACTGGCTGATCCATTAATTCGTGTTATCTTGACAGATAAGTGGATACATGCCGTACCATATTTGCAAATATTAAGTATCGCCTATATGTGGGACCCGATCTCACGCTTGAACTGGGACCTGCTCAACGTAAAACGAAGAAGCGATTATTCCCTACGATCCGAGATCATAAAAAAGCTCATAGCAGTTACTATCTTGATCATTACCATTCCATTCGGGATCACTATTATGTGCGTCGGCATCGCTGTTTATGCCTTATGCGACATCTATGTATTGACAAGATTCACTAAAAGGCTTTTACCCGATGTTTACCTGAGAAAAGAGCTTAAGGCTTTATGTCCTATACTCTTGTTATCTATATCGATGGGACTAATCGTATACGTTTGCGTAAGTTTTATCCCCATCTTACTATTTAAGCTCATTGTCGGTATAATTATAGGCATCTGTTATTATCTAGCCCTATCCTATTTGCTTAAATGGGAAGAGATAGATTTCATTCTCTCATTGATCCTAAAAAAACATAGACAATAGAAACACAGTATTAACCTGTATAAAAACACATCCTATGGATATTGTATGTTGCACAGACAATAATTATGTCATACCCTGTGGTGTATTAATAACCTCTATTTGTGTGAATAACCCAAAAGAGGACTTTACGGTACATATCTTGACAGAGGGTATATCCACTGAAAACCAAGAGGTATTGAAAAAGGTCATAGCTAAATATGGCCAGAAAATCCAGTTCTATACCGTAGATAAAAAGGTTTTCGCTAACTGCCCGATAAGTAGACATATCACGTTAGCTACCTATTTCAGACTCATCATGACGGATATACTTCCCAAAAGCGTTGAGAAAGTCCTTTATCTCGACTGTGACGTTGTTGTCCGCCACTCACTACGCCCATTATGGGATACGGATATAAAAAGCTATGCCGCCGGAGTAATCCCAGATATGTCGATAGATGACATACGTATTTACAACCGGCTCCAATATTCCCCATCTCTTGGCTATTTCAACGCTGGGGTATTATTGGTCAACCTAAGATATTGGCGAGAAAATAATCTTTCAGAAAGCTTTTTCGAGATAATCAACAAATACCCTGAGAGGCTTAGATACCATGACCAAGATGTATTGAATATTGTATTAAAAGAGATAAAACTAACCTTGCCCATGAAGTACAATGTACAACACGGATATTTTTTCAAGGACCCGTTGATTAGCCGAGCCTATTGGGATGAGAAAGAGCAAGCCATCACCGACCCCGTTATCTTGCATTATAGTGGCAGCAAACCTTGGTTTATCGAATTTGAACCTCCTTTCAAAAAAGATTTCGCTTTCTATTTAAACATATCCGACTTAGATAAAAGCTTTATTAGACATATCCCCATGAAGGCACGCATCAAGGCAAGATTCCGTTCGTTACTAGAAAAATTAGGGTTTATCGCTCCCAAGGATAGCCTATTCTAACTTATTTTTATCCACGTTTCACGTTTGTGATAATCCTAACATAAACAGATTCCCGTGAAACGTGGATTATAATAGAAAAAAACTTGGTCATGGCAGAGTATCAATGTATCCAATGATGCACCTTCATTAACTCCCTATAATAACGGTCATATTCTTACTTATATAAATAAGAGAAACGCACTATCTTCTGGCTACTCCATAGATCTTGCCTTTTTGGAAAATGGGCAAATAATTTATATATCTATTACTTTATATAACAATAACAGCATGGATATAGGATATGTAGATTTATTAACAATGAATAGTTCATTTCTGGTAAGTTGCTACATGCCAAACACGATAAAATGCTATGAATTTTGGTATGACATACCTCAATAGTCCTTATTAAAAATCTCTGGTAAATCTTTACGAACTTGTTCATACATGGCTTTGTATCCTTCCGGGTTCGGGTGTATGCCATCATAAAGTAAATAATTTTCTTTCCATCGCATAGGATCATTTTCATCTGTTACAGCTTTATGCATATCTATATATCGTATATTCATACTTTTTATCCAGCTATTTATTTCCTGTACAGGCTCATAGTCACGATCTTTACGAGGAGTGACTGTGAGCAAAATCGGAATCTGCCCATTACTCTTTAGAATAGATATAGCTTGTAACATATATTTCTTATATTCCTTTACATCCTGATAATTATTCGTACCTAAGGCCAAGATAACATACTTCGTCTTATACCACAAATTCTCTATTTCAAATCGCTTTACAAAATCCTCCGACATTTTTTCTCCTCCTTTACCATCGACCAAACACCGCTGTTTCCCTAAAGCGGAAACGACCATTGAACTCCAACGATATTTACGATCTATACCATTGATAAGCAAAGCAGTTCCTTCAATAAACGAATCTCCGAAAATACTCAATATTGGATCATGGCAAGGTGTTGTTATCCATGAATCCAATAGCTTAACTTCTCCACTTCGCACCGCAAAAAAAGGCTTTCCCCACATCAAAGACTGATAAGGTACTTCCTTTGTCGTGTAATTTTTTTTAAATTCCTTTAATACATTCATATCCATATCTATCTCCCTGACATAAAAAGAAACACTATCCTCTTTTTTGTCAAAGCCTATAGAATATAGCATGCCCTTATCAAGTGTAAATGGCAATAAATGAGAATCATTCAACGTTGCTTGATAGTCTTTACTTGATTTATAGATATCAACTTGATTTTTAGTAATATTCATAAACCCCAAGTCCTTTCCAAGCGATAAAAAGATATCATCAGATAATATACGGACAATCACTTCCTGAGATAATTCGTCCGTATATATATTAGAAGCAAAAGTAAAGATACTGTTTTGTATACCTTCTTTCCCTTCTAATGTACTCGCTCTCAAATTGGATGCCCCTTCTTTATAAAAAGGAATAGCTCCTTCAAACTTATTCATCTCTTCCTTGGAACAAGCAAGCAAAAACAATAAATGCATCAGTATAATTATCATCCTCATTTCTCTATCTTTTTATTACTCTAACGTATAACTTCTTTATATACTCTTTATAAACAAATACTGGTACAATAGAAAGAATAATAGTTGTTAATACATATACAACGCATCTGAGTACCTCATTTTCAATAAACAAAAATCTCTTCATACTAATCAAGCAAAACACAAACATTTGAAATAAGAATACCTCATATGAACAATTACCCAATTTCACAAAAAAAGCTGAGATTTGCATATGTTTAATATAGCTATATAATTTCACCAACAAAAGAAAAAACAACATGGTATAAAAATAAGTAACCCAATGATATTCTTTCCATTTATTCGTAAGGAAGGGAGTTAAGTCTACAGGAGTATAAATCTCGATCAATGCTACAAGCAAGCTTACAAAAGCTAGCCCATATACCCAAACGTTTAACTTTACACCATATTTCATAATAATACAACCCAAATATAAAAGAAATAAATATCGATAGAAAAGCAGCCTATAGACATCATCAGAGATAGTAAACACACAAGTACCCCATTCAACCAAAATACTAATCACTACAAACAGCACAAAAGATTTCTTCAGAGACTGATTATTAACAATAAAAATAATAAAAGGCAATATCAACCAACATTGTAAATAAATCCACGGATAATAAGATCCAGGTCCAAAACCTCCTTGCTTATAAAGTCTATACCAATCTATTTCGCCTTTTAGAAAGTAGAATAATAAACATTGACATACAATCAGAATAAAAAAAGGAATGAAAATACGGTTCAGCATCTTCTTCATATTCTGCGTCGAATAATAATTTCGAAGTCCTTTTCGTTGATATCCTCCATAAGCCAAATAAGATGATACTAATAAAAACAGAGGGACAGCCTGTCCAATATAAGCAATCGAGCATATGGATTCACCCGGCATATTGTGTAAAAATATAACGCAAAGGATTGCTATTCCCTTCACAAAATCAATAGAAAGATCTCTCCCCTCTTCTGTCTTCATTTTTTAATTGAATTGAAAACATCATATTTCAGCTCATAACAACGGATAGAGCCCGGTTGATAACAGCAAACTAAGAAACTATTTGATAAAGTAAGAACGTCTCCGTAGCCAACATCAAAATTATCGCTTTCAAAAAGACTAGCAGGACTACTAGCCAATTTCCCATCTTTAAGAAGTACCGTATCAAAACTATATTTACCACGATTAGAGTCCTTGACATTCCGGTAAGTTAATATAAAAGCATCCTTATAAGGAGTTAAAGAAGGAGCATGCCCTTCTATCGGTAAAAAACTCCATGTCCAAGTCACTCCCAAATCCTCACTAACTCCAATCTCAAGACGATTATCTCCATTCTCTGACTGTTGACGGCCCACAACGTACATTTTCCCATCATAATACCCCAGCGAGGCCTCATTAATACGTCCACATTCTATTTGATTTGTCCACAGACGCTCATCTAGCCAAGATACAACCTCCCAACTTTTCCCAAAGTCTTCCGATTTCTCCAACCATGTAACAGCCCAACGATTATAACATACCGCATAAATTACATCATCTATTATAACCATATTCCCACGGGCTGCCGCAAATGTCTCGTCCTTCGGAAAAGGAAATAAAACAGGCGATCCATAGGAAATACCCCAATTCTCCGAACAAATGCTTTTCACAATGGATTCCGTCTCCGATTCTCTTTCAAAAAAACGGCAAAGTATATCGTTATCGGGTAATACTAAAAGCTGAGGATCCCTCACGTCATGCCCTTTAACCGGAGCAAATATAACCTTCCTGTTAACCCATGTTTTTCCTTTATCGAAACTCTCCATCTGTACTAACTTACTATCAAAACTAACGTGGCTCGAACCTTCCCTATAAACCACAATAATCTTACTTCGATCCTTGTTCCCCGCAATGGCAGGAAAAGCCAAATGTAAGCTACTATCATCAATAGACGTACTACGAAGCAAGTTCGGGTTATATATTTCCTTTAGCTCATCATCACCACAAGCCATAAAAGGAAATAAAAATACCATGATAAATAAAAGTAGATGGTGTTTCATAAAGCATATATTTTTACTTTAGTTAATCATCTGATAAATACTCCCTCTTAAAAGGTTCTCCTTTCTTTATATCACATTTCACCTTTTTGCCCAATATATCCGGTAAATACTTAGGCGATAGACCATCAGAAGGTCTAACAGAACGAACATTCTCTTCCGTTACCGTATCACCAGCACACATATCCTGAGCGACAAACAAGGAACGGGCAAACTTCCTGTTATTCCTCACCTTTTCAGTCAACTCATAGGTTGGCTTTCCCAATGCCATCTCGACTTCTCTTACACATCGAACCATTTCGGAGAACTCCTCCTTATTCATAGAAAAAGCCGCATCCGGTCCTCCAATACCCCGATCCAAAATAAAATGCTTCTCGAGAATTCGAGCACCCAACGCAACCGAGGCTATCGCCACCGAACTAGACATCGTATGATCTGAAAGTCCTACAGGAAGTTTGAAACGCTCTCTCATATCGGGAATCGTCCTTAGGTTCGCAAGCGCCACAGGAGCCGGATAAGAAGATGTACATTTCAATAAGGCAATCTGATCATTACCAACTCTTTTACAAGCGGCTATCGCCTCCTCTATATCCTCATAAGTAGCTATCCCCGTAGATATTATGACTGGTTTCATCTTTGAGGCCACATACTCGATCAAAGGAATATCCGTAATCTCAAAGCTAGCAACCTTATACGCCGGAACATCCATAGCCTCCAAGAAATCCACAGATGTTTTGTCAAATGGAGATGAGAAGCAAATCAGGCCTTCCTCTTCCGCAATACGTTTTAATTCAGGTTGCCATTCCCAAGGGGTAAAGGCATTCTGATATAATTTATACAATGTAGTTCCATCCCATAAAGTATCTTGCTTTATTTGAAAATAAGCATTATCACAATCTAATGTAAGAGTATCCGCCGTATAGGTTTGCAATTTGATGGCATCCGCACCAGCAGCCTTGGCTGCTTTCACGGTCTCTACGGCGATGTTGAAATCATGATTATGATTCGCAGACATTTCCGCTATAATAAATACCCGATCGGAATCTTCCCGATCAAGGCCAAAATATTCGAATAAATTAGTTTCCATACACATAACAATACTTCAACGCATGTTCATTATCACTAAAACAATCCTCAAATCCAGCACGAATAAACGCATATCTTGAAGCCATATTCTCGGTTTTCACATATGCGTAAATCTTACTTATTTGCCTTTCACAGTCATGGAAATGCTTCAAGGCCTTTTCCAATAAGCAAGGAGCAAGTCCAAATCCTCTGTAGAGAGCTCCGATACTTATACTAATCACCGCACTGTTATCTTCCTCAATATCGAAACGGACTTGTCCTATTAATTTCTCTTTCTCGTAAAAGACAAATAGTCTTCTCGCTCTATTCTTTAAGGTCGCATAAAACCAATTTCTATGTTCATCCAATGATATGGCATGGGTAGAAAAAGAATTTTGACGTACCATCCGATCATTCGTAAGCTCAAACAGAGGTAGTAAGTCTTCTTCTTTAGCCAATCTCATATCCATATTCATCTCAAAAAACATCCGGGTTACAGCTTTCATAATCCGATGAGCCCCTTTTCCATCAATTTGACTTGTCCCCCGACAGGAAATCTCCCGCCGGTATTCCGGGTTCTCAAATTTCAATAAGATATTATCCAGATCATCTATATGCCAATCTTTGGTGGCATCAATAAAGTCATCAACAAAGCCGATGTTCTTCCAACCCGCAATATTGTTACCTTGGTTTTCAGCCACCTTAAAAATAACGGATGGTAGACCTGTTATCGCCAACTCATTTATTGTCTGTCCAGCCGCAGAGATCGCAAGATCCGAAGCTAACATCAAATCTCTCATCACTTCAGCCTCCACATTACGGTATATAACCGTATTATCATCCGTCATCTTCTCTATTTCCGCCTTATGAGAAAATGCTGGCCCTAAGATAACGATTTTCTTCAAATTAGCATAGCAATTCGTAAACTTCTCCAAAATTCTTGGCGTAAGATTTAAAGGATCACTACCTCCGAAAGTAATTAGGATAGTCTTTATTTTTCTCCGGATTTCTCTATGACCACATAAGTCTTTAAATGCCTCACGTAAAATCACATAATCCTTTCCTAACAAATAGCGTTGTCCAAGATTCTGCGTGTAGAGCATCAATTCCGCACCGACTGTCCCATTTATGATTATTCCCTCGGGATATTCCAAACGATTAAAATCATCTAAATAGGCAGCTACTTTTACTCGCTGTCTTATTTCGGCATAAAGTTCCTTTCCTGCCAAATAGGAATCAATAACTATTATGTCATCTTGAGATAGATACTCAAACAGACGTTCCATGTTCTCCAACCAATTAAAGACAAACAAAGGATAAGATTGTAATAAGTCTTTTACACTCTCATCCCCATTCACAATAAAGGTTACATTTGCGTTTCTCTCCCGAAATACTTGGGCAATAGCCGTACAACGGGAAATATGCCCATAGCCTGTGTGCGAATATCCCTCAGTTAAAATCAGAACTCTCATATCAAATCATATGAAGTAGTTTATATTTCATCTCCGCTAAAGCCCAATCTGTATCCGTATCAATATCTTGTACACGAAACTCATCCAGAACAATCGCCGTGCCATTCTCACCTAACAATTTTTTATCTTTTAATAGAGAAGAGGTCTTTATCCAATAAAACGTACCACTATCATGATAGGCAGGGCGCAAATCTTGACTTCGGCTAAATCTATACTCTGGCCAATTCATGTTTAAATTTCCTTTTTCATCTATCGATAAAGAACGCAGTATCGGATATGAGAAAGCGACCACCGGACAGATAGAATCAAAGGTAGACATAACTAACTGATCATAAGCAGAACGAACATCCTCGGAAGAAATCAATGGGGCTGTTGGAAGCAAACAACAGATCAAATCAAACTCATTCCCTCTCTCTTTATAGACATTGACAACCTCAACCAATACATCCGCCAGTGTAGCATAGTCATTAGCATTTTCCGTAGAACGCAGAAAAGGGACAGAGGCCCCTTCTTGACGGGCTATCTCTGCGATTTCCGTATCATCCGTCGAAACCATCACCTCCTCAAACAGTCCGGTACCAAGAGCGGCCTCTATTGAATATGCTATTATCGGCCTGCCTAAAAAAGGTTTTATATTTTTATGAGGAATCCGTTTACTACCTCCTCGTGCTGGTATTATTGCCAAACATTTCATTTTTTCGTTATTTTTATGATTTTAATTTAACCAAAATCTGATACAAGCTTATGCCAAAATCAGTCTGAAAATAAATAGCACGAAGCAAGATCCGAAGTTTTAATGGAACTTTTGCCTTATAATAACTATTCTTCATGAAAAAAGGGAATATCTCTTCCATCTCCCGCTTGATTTGATTCACATACTTTTTCTCAGGAGGATCAAACTGTGATATGGCGCCTAGAATTGAGTTTACATAAAAAAGCTCAGTAAACCGAAACTCTACTTCTTTCGGATATATCTCATAGATACCTAATCTACGCATATTATCCAAAAACATTTTAGAAGTCTTCAAACGGTCAAAAAAGCGATAGTTATTAATACTCCGAGTCGTAGAAATATTATTACAACGATAATAATAATAAGGATGGTTATCCTTCACGATCTTTCTCGCACTCAAATATAGAGCAGTTACAATCGCATTATCCTCATAGAATAGCTCCTCAGGAAACTCTATTTTATTTCTGATAAAGACTTCTTTCTTAATTATATTAGTCCAGAGCCGACATTCGCCTTCAATAAAACGCTTATTTCTCTCATGTTCAGGCAATGAAAACCATTCAGGTTTACAGTTAATCCGTAAACGAATATCTTGTTCACTATAATACTGAAAATAGTCACCACAGACCATTTCCGCATCATGCGTAACCGCTAATGTATAGAGATTTTCATACATATCAAGAGAAACCCAATCATCGCTATCAACAAAACCAAGGAAAGGAGCCCTCGCTTTTTTTATCCCGGCATTACGAGCTCCTCCTTGTTTTATATTCCGAGGTAAATCAATAACAACAATTCGATTATCCTTTGCCTCATAATCCCGAAGTATATCTAATGATTTATCAGTAGAACAATCATTCACACAGATAATCTCAATGTTATGCAATGTTTGGGAAATCAATGAATCCAAACATTTCCCAATGTATTTTTCCACGTTAAATACTGGGATAACAATGCTTACCGCAGGATTTTGGGAGTTCATCTTACAATCTCTTTTTAAAAAAGGAATTCTTTGATCTTCGCAATTACATATTCCTGTTCTTCATCTGTCAATGTCGGATACATCGGCAGACTCAAACAATGCTTATAGTATTCCTCCATTACAGGTTGATCGCCTTCTTTATTTCCTAATTGCTTATAATAAGGGGTCAGATGCAAAGGAACATAATGAACTTGCGCATAAATATTATTTTTATGCAAATAATCATATAATCCTAATCTGTCCTCCACTTGGATTATAAATAAATGATAGGCATGAAAGACCTGATCCGATACAAAAGGAAGTTTAACCCCCTTCAGACCGGAAAGACCTTCCCTATATCGCCGGGCGATCTCTTGCCGCCGTGCTAATCCCATATCGGCTCTTTTCAATTGAGATATTCCTAAAGCTGCCTGAAAATCAGTAATTCGATAATTATATCCAAGCTCCTGCATCTCATAATACCAGCCACCATGGTTCTCATGTAAAAGTGCTGGATTCTTGGTAATGCCGTGTGTACGGTATAGACAAAGTTTTTCATATAATTCCTTACTATTTGTCGTAGCCATACCCCCCTCACCAGTCGCGATATGTTTTACCGGATGAAATGAAAAAACACTAATATCCGCAAAGTTTCCATTACCACATAGCTGCTTCTCACCTTTACTATCAATAAAATATCCACCTGGCGCATGACAAGCATCTTCTATAATCCATAAGCCGTACTCATCCGCCAATTGACGAAAGGCCTCCAAATTGGCTGGATAGCCCGCAAAATCTACCAAAACAATTCCTTTATAAGTGCCTTTGGGAGATTGCGACAATAAACGACTTAATTTCTTTATATCCATCAAATAAGTATCTTCCTCTACATCACAGAAGACAACCTCGCCTCCCCGATAGCGAATACAATTAGCACTAGCCGCAAAAGTCAAAGGAGTCACAATCACTTTATCACCCGGATTCACATCAAGTGCCGTAGCCGCTAAATGAAGAGCCGCCGTAGCATTATTGACTGCTATAGCATATTTACAACCTACATAAGAGGCAAAAGCCTCCTCAAATTCTTTTATTTTTGGACCTTGAGTTAAATAATCCGACTTTAAGGCATCTATTACACATTGAATATCCTCATCCGTAATATGCTGACGTCCATAAGGAATAGGCTTAGTAATCATTTTATCACAAAATTAGGATCTACATATTTCTTTATTTTTTCCCGCATAGACTCTACAGTCTCCCATTCCGTATTCGTATCAGAACTATAATGGAATCCCTCTGGAACCTTAACCGCATTATGATGATTTACATAGTCTTCATATTTATGATTAAACGCAACAGAAGGCAAAATCGCATAGTAAGGACCCAGATCTATAGTATTCATGGCATCCGTGACCGTAATCATTTCCTCGTGCAATTTTTCCCCGGGACGTATACCGACCTCCACCAGTGGAAGGTTAGGCGCAATAGCCTTCGCAACATCCACTATTCGATAAGATGGAATCTTAGGAATAAAAATCTCACCTCCTAAATGGTGACCGATAGCGAACATGACCAAAGCAACTCCCGCTTCCAACGAAATATTGAAACGAGTCATCTTCATATTCGTAATAGGCAACTCTACCGCACCTGAGTCTCTCTTATTAATGAAAAAAGGAATAACAGACCCCCTTGATCCCATAACATTGCCATAACGGACCACTGAAAACTTGATATCTCTCGGACCACTAATATTATTCGCAGCAACAAACAACTTATCAGAAGTCAGCTTTGTAGCCCCATATAAATTTATCGGAGCACAAGCCTTATCCGTAGATAAAGCCACGACATGCTTTACTTTTGTACGCAAGGCTGCATTAATCACGTTTTGAGCTCCATGTACATTTGTCTTTATGCATTCATCCGGATTATATTCGGCCGTATCCACTTGCTTAATAGCCGCAGCATGAATAATTACATCTATGCCTTCGCAAGCACGTTCCAAACGTTCTCCATCCCGGACGTCTCCAATAAAGAAACGTAATTGAGGATACTTTGACGCAGGGTATTTTTGCTTCAGCTCAAACTGTTTCAACTCGTCACGTGAATAAATAACAATTCTTTTCACTTGAGGATAATCACGAAGGATTGTCTCTACGAATTTTTTACCAAAAGAACCTGTTCCTCCAGTAATTAAAACAGACTTTTCATTTAACATATTACTTCTATTTATATCTATTCTATAGCTCCTTCGATTGTATATAAGAAGCTACAATATCATACTCTTCAAATGGCTGTCCCATATTTTTATTAATAATACGATCCTGAAACCAAATCACAGATGTACTATTTTCATGAAAAACAGAAAGTTTATTTCCATTATCCAACAAGATTAGAATTAAAAACTCAACCATTATGTTTGATTGTACTATTTTTAATCCATATTGATACAAATCCTCTGTCTTTTTTATATGAGGATGCAATTTCACATAAACATAATCAAAATCATTTTTCTCTTTATCCAGAGCTTTCAATATGTCTACATTAATTTGATGATTCGTCAAATAAATTCCAACCGACCTATTTTTTATAGATAAGAACTCTTCATATCCCGTAGAAAAATTCAAAAACAGAGGTAATTCTTCCCTTAACCTCTTGACAAAAGGCTTCTGGAACGATTTCAAAGATTTTGAATATCCGGGAAACTGAGACCTGTACAAATCCGGCAAATAAAGAAACTGCCCTGTAAGAAACTTTGAAAAACCGATATGGTCACCAACGCCCGTAAGCTTATTTATTATTTTCTTCAAGCCTTTTGAATTATCAAAACGATCTCTTCTGTAGCTTCCAAATCCTTCTTCAAATATATACATTCGTTTAAATCGGGATAGCTTAAAAAATATTCCGTAAATAAAAGAAGCATCTACCTCTACGAACAACGTATTTACTGGGTGAAAAAACAAATATAGATCTAAATGAAACAAATCTTTGAAATATAATATATCATTCCATGTATCATCAAATTTCTTAACTTGATGAAAGAACAATTCCGCATCCCTAAAATGACCTAAAATAATTAAGATCTTTTTCGAAGACACATTTCCATATCCAATATTTCTTACGTTAAAATATTGCAATGGCTTAGAACATATATATATATCAGTATTCATTTATATCACACCTGCTTCTTTCCTTGTTTTATCGTATTCTCTTTTCAGTTCTATAAATTGCTCTTTACAGAATAAATATACAACAGGAACCACAATCGTCAATAAAAACACCGCGAGAGCAGCATAGAGTTTACGAGGGGCCACGGGTGTACTCTTTACAAATGCCTCATCAACTATCAATGCCCTATTCATGCTTTTATTTAATTTCAACAATGCCTCTTCTCGTTTTTGTAATAATATCAAATAAACACCTTGAGCAATCTCTTGATCACGCTTATAATTCATGAATTCTCGTTCTTGGGTTGGAACGTTACCCATTTTATCTAAAATAGCCTTCTCCTTAGCCTTGAGATCTTTCAAGGTCAAATTCAGGCTCTCTTGCGCATTCTTGATCGTAAGGGCAACACTTTTACGCATTTGATCTAATTGCTTATCCATCACAGTGAATAAAGGGTTGTCCTCTTTCGAGTTTTGCAACATTCGCTGACGATTTACCAACAACTCATTATAAGTAGTTATGGAACCGCCTTTCTCCCCTTCTTGGACATTCATCAATACAGGTACCAAATTATACTTATTGGCAGGATTTTGCACGAAGTCTTCCATAAATCTAATAGCATGCCCTTGAGCCTCCATCTCAACAATTTTCGTTTGGATCTCTTTCATTTGATCCACGTAAAATTGCACATCGGCTGTCAAGTCTGTCATTTGGTTATTTTTCTTATAGATCTCTATAGATCGTTCAGCATTAGCTAAATCCGATATAACCTTATTGATTCGCTCATCCAAAAACTGTATTGTAGCACGAGCTTCTTTATTATTTATTGAATCGGCACGATTATTATATTCAAACATTAATGCGTTTAAAACGTCAATACCTCGTTTCTTCTCATATTCCCTCAAAGTACATTCTATAACATTTGAATTGTCTGAGTAAGTCTCAATTTCTATATCCTGCGCAAAATCATCTCCAACAAAACCGGCTGGTCTCATGGTTATATAAAGCTTCATGCTTTCCCCCAATTTATGATTGGCTCCATAACTTAGGATAAACCGATTATTACCGAATTCAACGACCGCAGGTAATGAAGAAAACTCATAAGACCGCTTCTGACTTTTTGTCTTCCCTTCGATCTTTATTTTTCCCGTACGGTCTTCCCGGACATAAAACTCTATTGTTTCCTCCTGAGATTTCAATGTGCTAGAATCCGCAACCATCAGAAAAGGGGTATTTACATACTGCTTATATTTCCAAGTTAACGGTTCAACATACTCCGCATTCAAACCTAATTTTGAAACAACCTCATACCATAAAGTATGAGATTTTAACACCGCTAATTCATCATCAATAACGATACCCGCATTACCTCCTCCGTTCAAACCAAAAGATTTCATCAAACCTGCCGCATCTCCCAAAGACATATTTCCAGAGGACATGGAAGTATCATCTTGAACTTTAAAACGAGCCATAACCTCGTAAGTCGTCGGATAATAAATCAAATACAATACCGCCGGTATTAGAGATATAACAAAAGTACCCAGAAATAATCTCCAGTGCCTCAGATACCCTATTAGAATAGACTTTAGACTTATAGTCTCATTTCCTATATTTGTTGAATCCATAGCTAAACAATTACTTCTTAATATTAATAATCGTGATCACCATTGAAGAAATAACAGAAATCGCACTAATTATCGAGGAGAACACAGTTATGTTATACTGTTTGCTTTGACTAAATCGAGAGTTACGCTGCTTTGCCAAATTGGGCTCAACATAAATAACGTCATTTTGCCTTAAATAAAAATAGGGAGATGTAAATAGCGCGGGATCAGTTATATCCATACGAACAAATTCTTTTTGCCCATCATTATCTCTTATCAGCAAAATATTCTTCCTATTGGCTGTAATCGCCAAATCCCCAACATACCCAAACGCATCCAGAATAGAGATTCGATCATTCTTTATAGTAAAAGTACCGGGACGATTAACCTCTCCCATTACCGTAATTCTATAATTTGTAATCTGCACGTTAACCAATGGGTTTTCTATGTATTTTGACAATTTACTTTGTAGCTCATCACACAGTTCTTGTTTTGATAAACCTGCGACATGAATCTTTCCTAATACTGGGAAATTTATATTACCATCCGAATCAACAAGGTAAGTATACATTGATTGAGAGGCAGCGATAGGTTGATCACCTTGCTGCGCATACGCAAAAACAGGAGGATTAAATGGCGTCGTCACGGACGGATCCGGAGCTGTAACAGATATCGCCAACAAATCATCTTTACTGATACGAGACGTATAAGTTTGATTCATTTGACTAATCTGTTCTGGAGTCAAAGTATCTACTCCTTGCAAATACACTACGTCTTTAGGTGCGGAACAAGCCCCTAGCAACAAGACAAACAATATCACTACTGATATTAATTTCACTCTCATAATCTTTGTTTTCTTCAAATAAGGTGCAAATATACGATTTTTAGTTGAACTCATGGGCATAAAGGACCCCTAAGTCCAAAGATACTTCTATAACGATGCAATTGTCTAGATATTGCTGCATGCTAAATCAAAATTATAGTTGTTTTTACCGCTTTTTCATGATTATTGCGTAAGTTTGTGACAAAACAAAAACATATGGTTGAGATTGGAAAATATAACACGCTGAAAATAGTGAAAGACCTTGACTTCGGGGTTTATCTGGATGGCGGTAACGGGGTGGAGATCTTGTTGCCGAATCGTTACGTACCTAAAAACGTGAAACCCGGGGATGAGGTCGAGGTGTTTATTTATCATGATAATGAAGGGAGGTTGATCGCTACTACCGCACGTCCTCTGGCAACGGTCGGGGAGTTTCAGTTCATGGAGGTAAAAGACGTGAATAATGCCGGCGCATTTCTGGAATGGGGTATCATGAAAGATTTGCTCGTTCCTTTCAAGGAGCAAAAAATGCCGATGAGAGAGGGGAAATGGTACTTGGTCTACGTCCGGTTGGACCATGTGACAGGACGTATCATGGCATCCGCACGTATCGAGAAGTTCTTGAACAATACCCCTATCGATTACGAGCAGAATCAAGAGGTCCAGTTATTGGTAGCCGACGAGACGGATCTCGGCTACAAAGTGATCATCAATAACCAGCATTGGGGACTGATCTATTATAATGAGGTATTCCAGCGTCTTGAGAAAGGCGAGCATCTGAAAGGCTATATAAAAGAGGTACGTGAGGATGATAAGATAGACGTGAGCCTAACGCCGCAAGGCTACCAAAAGGTAGAGGGGATCGCCGGCGTCATTCTGGAAGCGATGAAAACACAAGGTGGTTACATCCCGGTACACGACAAGAGCGATCCGGACGTGATCTATTCCTTATTCCGCTGTAGCAAGAAAGCTTTCAAACAAGCGATCGGGGCACTTTATAAACAACATCTTATCACGCTGGAGGATGGCGGGATACGGCTCGTGAACGAGAAGTGACCTATTTACATAAAAAAAGTCAATGGAATCCGATATGGAATCCATTGACTTTTCTACCTTAATCCATTGAGTTTACCAATGGATTCCATTGACTTTCTAATCCAGCTTCAATACGGCCAAGAACGCTTTTTGCGGAACCTCTACCGTACCGATCTGCTTCATTCGCTTCTTTCCCTCCTTCTGTTTTTCCAGCAATTTACGCTTACGGGAGATATCGCCTCCATAACACTTCGCCGTCACGTCCTTACGGACAGCCTTGATTGTCTCACGAGCGATAATCTTAGCGCCTATCGCCGCTTGGATAGCGATGTCGAATTGCTGGCGGGGGATCAACTCTTTCAGTTTCTCGCACATACGACGTCCGAAAGTAACGCTGTTATCCACGTGCGTCAATGTAGACAAAGCGTCTACCGGCTCACCGTTCAACAGGATATCTAATTTAGCCAACTTACTAGGACGGAAATCATGTAAATGGTAATCGAAAGAAGCGTACCCTTTTGAAATACTCTTCAACTTATCATAAAAGTCGATTACGATCTCGCCTAACGGCAAGTCATAATGGATCTCGACACGATCGCCCGAGATATATTCTTGTTTAAGCAGGATGCCACGTTTACCTAGGCAGAGTGTCATGATCGGGCCGATATAGGTAGTGTTCGTGATCACGGAAGCACGGATAAACGGCTCGTCGATATGATCGATCAAGGTCGGGTCCGGCAAGCCTCCCGGATTATGCACCTCGATCTCCTCCCCTTTTTTCGTATGCACGATATACGAAACGTTCGGTACGGTGGTTATCACATCCATATTGAACTCACGATCCAAACGCTCCTGAACAATCTCCATATGCAACAAGCCCAAGAAACCGCAACGGAACCCAAAACCCAGCGCGGCGGAACTCTCCGGCTGGAAAGTCAAGGAAGCGTCGTTCAACTGTAACTTCTCCAATGACGCACGAAGGTTCTCGAAATCCTCGCTATCGATCGGATAGACACCGGCGAAGACCATCGGCTTCACCTCCTCAAAACCGGCGATCGCATCCTTAGCCGGGCGAGACACATGCGTGATCGTATCACCGACACGCACCTCCCGGGATGTCTTGATACCGGAAATGATATATCCTACGTCTCCCGTCCGGATCTCCTCACGGGGGCACATATCTAATTTCAATATACCAACCTCGTCAGCGTCATACTCTTTCCCCGTAGCGATAAACTTCACATGATCACCTTTACGGATCACGCCGTTTACCACCTTGAAGTAAGCGATAATGCCACGGAACGGATTAAAGACGGAGTCAAAAATCAAACACTGCAACGGAGCCTCCGGGTCACCTTTCGGAGCCGGGACCTTCTCCACGATCGTATTCAAGATCTCGGTCACTCCCTCACCTGTCTTTCCGCTCGCCCGCAAGACATCCTCACGAGGGCAGCCCAACAGTTCCACGATCTGGTCCTCGACCTCCTCCGGCATGGCGCTAGGCAAGTCGATCTTGTTCATCACCGGAATAATCTCTAAGTCATTCTCTATCGCCATATACAGGTTAGAGATGGTTTGCGCCTGAATACCTTGGGCCGCGTCCACGATCAGTAAAGCACCCTCGCAAGCGGCGATAGAGCGGGAAACCTCATACGAGAAGTCCACGTGTCCCGGAGTATCGATCAGGTTCAGTATATATTCTTCACCCTTATAATTATACTTCATCTGGATCGCATGGCTCTTGATCGTAATACCACGCTCACGCTCTAAATCCATGTCGTCAAGGACTTGAGCTTGCATGTCTTTACCTTCTACTGTCTTGGTATACTCAAGCAAACGGTCTGCCAAGGTACTTTTCCCATGGTCAATATGAGCAATAATACAGAAATTGCGGATATTCTTCATCTGCTAAATTTATTTTTAGGTACGCGAAGATAGGAAATTTAGCCTAAATACTATACTTTTGGCATACCATTTGTTGTTAATAGTATATGACAATACAAGAAATAAATAAAGCATACAACCGAATTATCGGTTCATTAGACGAAAAGGAGCTAAAGAACGCGTTCGATTTTCTCCAAGGTCTAATAGCGGGAATACGTGAGTACTCATTCCAAGACAGGCTGAACGAGCTACAAGATACTTATAAATATATGTTGCGATACCGGATCGAGGGGGCTAAAGATCCGATGCAAGATCAGATATACAACAACTTGATCGCATCCAGCTATGAGTTCGCAGATATAGTGAAGCACAAGGCCTTATCGGTAGATTCGCCTCTCTCCTATTATAGCCGCAGGCGAATGATGCAAAAGGAGCTTACCAACTATGACCAGCTCCACAAGATTTTGCGAAACGCCTCTTTGGTGAAGATAGAGACTCCGACCGGGACTATTACGGAGCAACAGCAAGTCGAATCCGCCACGATCCTATTATTCAATAAGATCTGGACCTCGAATCCTCTCAACAAGGAAGAAATAGCCTCTATCAGAAACCTATTGAATGACCAAGAGTTACCTTTTATCATCGGTAGCCAAATCGTATCGGCATTAATGTTGGGATTGCAAGCCGCTTTCGATAAGGAGAAACTGCTATTATTATTCGATGCGGCTAATCTCCAAGAAGATGAAATTCGTTACCGTGCGTTGATCGGGATTCTCCTAACGCTCTATACTTATAGGAAACGTACGGCATTATATCCGCAGATAGCGGATCGACTAGCGGCTTTATCCGAGGGATTCCCTAATTTCACGAAAGCGATCCGCACGATTACCCTTCGTTTTATCCTAGCCCGTGAGACAGAGAAGATCACCCGTAAGCTACAAGACGAGATCATTCCGGAGATGATCAAGCTAGGCCCGAAAATCAGTCAAAAGATAAACTTAAAGGATATCAATCCGGAACTTCTTGGAAACGAGATGAATCCGGAATGGCAGAATATGTTATCAAACAGCTCTTTAGGAAAGAAAATGGAGGAGTTCAGCGAGCTGCAACAAGAAGGTGCGGACGTAATGCACTCTACTTTCGTGCACCTGAAGCATTTCCCCTTCTTCCGGGAACTAGGAAACTGGTTCATGCCATTCACGACCGAGCATTCCGCTTTTGGCAATCAGTTGAGCAAGAATCAAACAGAAAAGGATATGCTAGATTCCATGACTCTTGCGGCATTCATGTGTAATTCCGATAAATATTCCTTATATTTCAGCATGATGCAATTGCCGGATCAAGCCCGTCAAATGATGATGGGACAGTTTGGTAATCAAGCCTCCGAGATGATTCAGCAAACAAAGGAGGAATTGATCAGTAAACGGGGAAAACTGGAAATCATATCCGGACAATACATACAGGACTTGTATCGTTTCTTCAAACTTTATCCGGGACATCTGGATTTTGATGACATATTTACATTTGCGTTAGACTTTCATAACCTGCCAATTTTGCAGCCTTACGTCAGTGATGAGGAAAGTTTGACAACAATAGCGGAGTATTATCTCCGGAAGAATTACTTCCTTGACGCGCTCACGATCTACAATCGCTTATCCGACGCAAATCAAGAAAGTGACATCTTATTCCAGAAAATCGGTTACTGCAAACAAATGAACGGCGATATACAAGGCGCCTTGGAGGCTTATTTACATGCGGATCTCATCAATCCGGATAGTAAATGGGTTATTCGCCGGATCGCCGGTTGTTACCGTACTTTAAAGCAACCGGAAGAAGCGTTGAAATACTATCATCGTTACGAGGCTTTCAATCCGAATGATTTATCGATCCAAATATGTATCGGCCACTGCCATCTTGAACTCAAGAATTATAATGAGGCACTGAAATATTATTTTAAGGTAGATTATCTGGACAATAAAAGCACGAAGGCTTGGCGTCCGATCGCTTGGTGTTCTTTCTTGACCGGTAAATACGATCAGGCCCGTAATTATTACAAAAAGATCATGGATAATCAACCCAACACCCAAGATTTCTTGAATGCGGGACATACGGAATGGGCATTACAGAATATCAAGGGAGCGCTTGCTTTTTATAAAAAAGCCGTAGAGAAAGAGTCCGGTGATTTCTCGAAGTTCCAAGAGCAGTTCAATCAAGATATCCCCGATCTTCTTGTAGCGGGAATCGAGGAGGCGGAAGTGCCGTTGATGATGGATCAACTCCGGTATTCCTTGAGCGATATATTCTAACTAGTCATCCAACAATTTGAGAAGACAAGAAGAAATATCGTATGAAAGAGATGATACTAGAGACAAAGCGACTCCTATTAAGGGAATTAAAACAAGATGATTTTGATGATATTTGTAAGCTTTTACAAGATCCGATTGTAATGTACGCTTACGAGGGAGCGTTCAGTAAAAAAGAGGTACAAGAATGGCTTGATAAGCAATTAAGGAGGTATCAAAACGATGGCTTTGGCTTATGGGGGATGATAGAGAAAGGCAGCGGAGAGCTTATCGGTCAATGTGGTCTCACCTATCAAGAATTCAATGGTCAACAGGTTCCAGAGATCGGTTATTTGCTTAGGGCGGAATACTGGCATAAAGGTTATGCTACCGAGGCCGCCATAGCTTGTAAGGAATACGCCTTCAATATCCTTAACTTCGACAAAGTATACTCCATCATACGGGACACAAATATCCCCTCTCAAAAAGTAGCACTAAGAAACGATATGAGGGAAATCGCAAATTTCATAAAACATTATCGCAATATCGATATGCTTCATTTAGTATTCTGCGTGAATAAGTCATAGTTATCAAGCGGAAAGACTGGGTTATGAACCTTTTCTCCACAAGCACCTTGTTTTCAAGGTTATAATAATGTCAAATTATCTCTTAGTAATGTTTTAGTAACTGAAGGAACTCCTCCTCGAAGTCGTATGAGCTCTTAGCGGCCTTGGCGAACGCCGTCGCCGCACTGATACCGATACCACCGAATACGTCAAAAGACGTGATCTCACCGGCCAAGGTCTTGATAATTCCCATCGCTTCCCGTTTTCCTTCGTACAAGCCGGAGTTATCGATACCTGTCACCGTGTACAGTGCACCCTCTCTATTTCTGATTCCCATAATGCGTTTGTGGTAAAATATAAACAGATGGGTAAAAATAAATATGAAAACCCTTGTGGATAAACAAACGTTTATCTACCTTTGTTGTGTCAAGATCTTTTAGATGGATGATAACCAAAATGAGCTAAAGGCTCTGATAGAACATGAAAAGAAAAATCTTTTGTTCTATTCTCTTTACTGGGATATTTTAGTACAAAATACCTCGGAAAGAGAACTTGAAAAACAAATCGATCAGCATTTAGACCGGTTGATATTGTTACTCAAGTTGAAAGGTTAACAGTTAGTACCCCTTCGGGGGTACTCTCTAAAAGATCTTTTCATTAGATTTTATAATACAAAATATATGGCAAATAAGGAACAAATCAATCAGGAACTGGAAGCATTGAAAAGTAAATTCATGCTCTTGAATACAGACGAAGAACGTAATGCGTTTCGTTCTGAAGTGAAGGCGTTTGCCAGCTCGAAAAGCGACGAAGAAAAGCAGTTAGTTAGTGAAGCTTTTATCGAAGGAGCGAATAAAGCTTGCGCAAGAGCCGATAAACTAATCGATGACGTGCTTAGGAATAAGCTTGATGGCATATACGAATCAGTATCCTGGTCTTACATTGCCCGTACCTATTTCAATAAAAGTCGTGCGTGGTTAAGCCAGCGTATAAACGGATTAATGATTCATGGTAAAGAAGCGCAATTTACCAATGAAGAAAAACAAACATTATTACAAGCACTCCGCGACATAAGCGGAAAAATAGAACGAACAGCTCTGGTTATCGAGCAAACACTCTGAAGATCTTGACACATTTACAGAGAACAAAAACCGACCAGCCTCACGGTTCGTCGGTTTTTTTTACAACCAAAATCACTATGAAAACGGGATCACCCATAAAAGTATGTGGGTTTGTTTTTAAACGTTTATCTTTGCAATAAAAAAGTGCCATGACTACTTACGATACGCTTTTACTCCTTGCGCATTTGATTCGATGAGACTTCCCTTTCCAATGAAGAGTTATACACTATCATTGGCAAGAAGTCGATACTTGCTTTTTAAGCCCGCAGAGAAATGGACTGATTCTCAGAAACAAAGAGCCGGAATCGCTTTCAAGGAATATCCGGATATTGAGCGGGCATATTCTTTGAGTCATTCATTAAGGATGATTTTCAACAAGCGATCTGTAAAGGCAGGAGCAAGAATGAACCTAGCAAAGTGGTATCGGGAAGTAGAGGAATCGGGATTTGACTCCTTCAATACCATAGCGGCTACACTCTACGATCGCAGTGAAGATATATTAAACTTTTATGTGAACAAGGCATCAAACGCAGCAGCAGAATCCTTCAATGCGAAGATCAAGCTGTTTAGGGCAAAGTTAAGAGGAGTAGCAGACTTTATCTGTTTTTATATATCCTACCTGTCCGTGATGGGTTACACGAATATAAACAGGATACGTATTGTCTTTTCTCTTAGCTCGTACGCAAATTTTGAAATATGCCATAATTTTTACTGTAAACTATTTGTAAATCATTTATGCTATTCATGCAAAAAAAGCTTGTATGAATAGGGATGTAAGGAGGCTAAAATGAACAAATCTCCTACAGTATCATTATGACAAAGAGCTAATAATCAAGCGGAAAGACTGGGATTCGAACCCAGGGAGCGGTTACCCGCTCACCGCATTTCGAGTGCGGCCCGTTCGACCACTCCGGCATCTTTCCTTGTGGTTGACGGGTACAAAAGTACATAAAATATAGTATCGTTATTCTCTTGAAAGGCTAAAATTACTTTATCAAATACAAAAAAGGGCATTCTTCACAGAACGCCCCTCTTTAAAACATATAACTAATACCTCTAAATTACTTGAAATAACGATTATATAAACCTTCAAATCCTTTGCCATGACGTGCCTCGTCTTTGCACATCTCATGTACGGTATCATGGATCGCGTCCAAATTCTGTTGTTTAGCCAATGTAGCGATACGTTTCTTGTCCTCGCATGCGCCAGCCTCAGCTTCCATACGCTTTTTCAAGTTAGTCTTCGTATCCCAAACTACGTCGCCAAGAAGCTCTGCGAACTTAGCAGCGTGCTCAGCCTCTTCCCAAGCGTAACGCTTGAATGCCTCAGCTACCTCAGGATAACCCTCACGGTCTGCTTGACGGCTCATGGCCAAATACATACCAACTTCGGTACATTCTCCCATAAAGTGAGCGTTCAGACCTTCCAAAATCACTGGGTCTACACCTTTAGCAACACCTAGTACATGCTCGTCAACGAATTGCAACGCACCTTCTGTCTCTACTAATTCTTTAAATTTGCTTTTTGGTTGTTTACATTGAGGGCAAAACTCAGGAGCCTCATCACCTTCGTGTACATAACCACATACTGTGCAAATCCATTTCTTTTTCATATATCGCAAAATTTTTATTGGTTGTATGGCACAAAATTAACTAAACTATCCGATACTACCATAATTCATCGATAGATTAATTCTATGTGTTAATCGATAAAAACTATGGAACTTATTTTTGACAGCGATTGTTTACTAAGTAAATATATATTTATATGGATACATCAAAGATTATTAGTTTATTAGGAGACAAAAGTGATTATTATTTAAATCACGTATGTAAGACTATTGATAAATCGCAGCTTCACCTTCCATCGCCCACTTGCGTGGACGACGTGTGGGTCAACTCAGATAGAAACATACAGACTCTCAATAGTCTGCAAACCTTGTTGGGGCACGGAAGATTAGCTAACACCGGATATGTTTCTATCCTCCCGGTAGATCAAGATATCGAGCATACCGCAGGGTCTTCCTTCGCTCCAAACCCCATTTATTTCGACCCGGAGAATATCGTAAAATTAGCGATCGAGGGTGGTTGCAACGCAGTCGCTTCTACGTTCGGCATACTAGGGTCAGTCGCACGAAAATATGCTCATAAGATTCCATTCTTGGTAAAACTAAATCATAATGAGCTTCTTACTTATCCGAATTCTTACAATCAAATCGTATTCGGCACGGTGAAGGAAGCATGGAATATGGGCGCCGTAGCTGTAGGGGCCACGATCTATTTCGGATCAGAGCAAAGCCGACGTCAGCTAGTCGAGATTGCCGACGCATTCGAGTATGCCCATGAACTAGGTATGGCGACCGTATTATGGTGCTATTTACGAAACAGCTCTTTTAAAAAGGATGGCATTGACTATTCCGCGGCAGCCGATTTGACCGGACAGGCTAATCACCTTGGCGTCACGATCAAGGCCGATATCATCAAGCAGAAGCTACCGGAGAACAACGGAGGTTTCACCGCTATCAATTTCGGGAAGATCGATCAAAAGATGTACACAGAGTTAACGACAGAACATCCGATCGACCTCTGCCGTTACCAAGTAGCCAATAATTATATGGGACGTGTCGGGCTTATCAACTCCGGCGGGGAATCTCATGGCGCCTCAGATCTTAAAGACGCTGTTGTCACTGCTGTCATAAACAAACGTGCGGGTGGCATGGGGCTGATTAGCGGAAGAAAGGCGTTCCAACGTCCGATGAAAGACGGCGTGGAGTTACTTCATTCAATTCAAGATATTTATTTGGATAAGGATATTACTATCGCTTAGTTTGTTATTGCGTTGAGAAAAGAAGGCCGTCCATCAAAGCTATATACTTTGGGGACGGCCTTCAAATTTTATTTCTTCAACCACATATCCAACCACTCAAAGAATGTACGTTGCCATAGAACGCCATTCTGGGGCTTCAATACCCAATGGTTCTCATCCGGATAAATCAGCAACTCGGCCGGTACACCCCGAAGAACCGCGGCGTTAAACGCTGCCATACCTTGATTGGCCAAGATCCGGTAATCCTTCTCTCCATGGATACAAAGGATCGGCGTATCCCATTTGTCCACGAACTTATGCGGGGAGTTCGCGAAAGTACGTTGAGCCGTAGCGTTCTGCTTTTCCCAGTACGCTCCACCCATATCCCAATTGGCGAACCACATCTCTTCCGTTTCCAAATACTGCATTTCCATATTAAAGATACCATCGTGAGCGATAAACGCCTTGAAACGTTTATCATGATGACCTGCCAACCAATATACGGAGAATCCACCGAAGCTAGCGCCTACACAACCCAAGCGATCCTTATTTACATACGGTTCCTTGGCTACCTCGTCAATAGCGGTGAAATAGTCTTTCATGCATTGTCCGCCATAATCGCCACTGACAGCCTCATTCCATTCCAAGCCAAATCCGGGAAGACCCCGACGGTTCGGTGCCACGATAATATAGTCATTAGCCGCCATGATCTGGAAATTCCAGCGGTAAGACCAGAACTGGCTCACAGGGCTTTGTGGGCCACCCTCACAGAACAACAAGGTAGGATACTTCTTATTCGGATCGAACTGAGGCGGATAGATAACCCACGTTAGCATCTGCTTGCCATCCGTCGTCTTCATCCAACGTTCCTCTACCTTACCCATCGTAAGCTGGTCGTAAATATGTTTGTTTTCGAACGTAAGTTGAGTTACCGTATGATCCCCTGTCAAATCGATCGAATAGATCTCGTCTCCCATGCTCATGGAATGACGTTGAGCGATCAGCTTATCGCCCAGAAGAGCGACAGAGGCGTAATCGTACATACCTTCGGTCAGCGGGGTAATCTTATTGCCATTCGCCAAGTCTATCTGATAAACCTGCGACTCGCCATGCCAAACGCCCGTGAAATAGATACGCTTGCAATCAGCGCTCCAGCAATAAGAGTCCACGTTGGAGTCAAAATCCTTGCTTACGAATGTTTTCTCACCCGTCTCCAGATTCATTACCATCAAGCGATTTTGATCCGCCTCGTAACCATCCCGTTCCATACTTAGCCAAGCGATGCTCTTTCCGTCCGGAGAATAAGTGGGATTCGTATCATATCCCTTGTTCTCTTCCGTTATATTGGTCGTTTGCTTCGTATTCAGATCATATACATAAATATCCGAATTCGTGGAGATCGCATATTCTTTACCCGTCTTTTTGCGGCTGGTATAGGCAATCTTGTCCGAGGTAGTGTTCCAAGCCAATTGCTCGATACCGCCAAACGGCTTCATCGGGCTCTCAAACAACTCGCCCTCCATCACATCCACAGGATTGCTGATCGATTCGCCATCGAAATCGGCGACAAAAGGATGCGGAACGGTAGTCACCCACTCATCCCAATGCTTGTACATTAAATCCGTAATGATAACACCTGTCGCCTTATCCAAATCCGGATATTTATCAGCGGTACTGTTCACGGTTTTCACTTGCGAGATAAACAAGACCTTTTTCTCGTCGGGCGAGAAAGCGAAACCCTCGATATCCTTGTCATAATCGGAAAGTCGCTTACGGTCCGTCCCATCCGGATTCATCTCCCAAAGCTGGCTGCTACCGCTCTCGTTACATAAGAAAGCGATCTTGGTTCCTCCTTTGATCCATACGGCCTCGTTCTCAGCGAATCCGGTTTTCGTGATTTGCTTATTATCCGATCCGTCAGCGTTCATCACGAAGACCTCACGGTTGCTCTTGTTTTCCGGTACGCTATAATACGCCACCGTATACACCACTTTTTTCCCGTCCGGAGATACGTTCATACCGCCGATACGTCCCATGGCCCACAAAGCCTCCGGGGTCATGCGACCGTCTTTGATCCGGATGTCCGACTTCCCGATAAGGTTCTTTGCGCCGGTCTCCTTCACGTTCACATCCGTAGCCGGATTGCAAGCACCTAACAGTAGGGATGTTGCCATAATCATTGTTCCGATAGATTTATTCATGCCGTTATAATATATTACAATTTGAGTGCGAAAGTACTAAATATAATTTATATCTTCGCGTTACTAATTATAAGAACTGAACAGTATGAATAAGATTTGGTTATTTGGAGCCGCTGTATGTATGGTATTAGCACTCGGCTCATGTAAACCTAAACAGAGCGCGTACAAGGCTGCTTACGAACAGGCCAAAGAAAAAGAGTCGACAGCTCCTGTTGAGGTTGTGGAACAAGAGGAAGAAGTTGTTGAGGTCGCTCCTGTCTCAAAACCTAGAACCTCTACGGCTACCACTCGTACGGAAAAAATCAACGCCGCTCAAGGCGAGGACGCGAGCCGTCTGAAACGTTATAGCGTTGTTGTCGGTAGTTTCAAGAACAAGACAAACGCTTACGCATTAAAAGAACGTATGCAGAATGATGGTTATAACGCGGTGTTGGGCGAGAACGAGCAAGGTATGTTGCGTGTGATCGTCGCTAGCTTCGACAATAAAGCGGACGCCGCCGATAGCCGTGACGCCATCAAGGCGAAATACGCTCCTAACTTCCAAGACGCTTGGTTATTGGAGAGAGCTTATTAATCGCGATCTATCAAGAAAAGATAAAAACGGATGGTCTCGTTAGCCTGTAAGAAGAATCTTGCAGGTTATCGAGACCATTCTATTTGAAGGAAACATAAGGACATAAAAATAGCCCGACTTCAACAGCCGAGCCACTTTTCACCAATCTAATCTAACTTAACCTAAAACAAAAACCATCTTTTTCTTTTTGCCTTTCTCTTCTTATATCCTAACAACCTTTTTACCTTAAAAACGTAATACCTATTCGAAATTGTAGAAACTCAAAACATCTAAACACATATGATATAAACGAATTACTCTTCATAAACCGGCCACGCCCCTTCTTTCGTACAAACAAAAGCTGCTGTCTTTACAGCGAAATGATGGGCCTCGCTTAAGGACTTCCCTTTTAAGAGCGAAATGATTAGAGCCCCCGAAAAGGCATCCCCCGCCCCGACCGTATCCGCTACCGTAACCTCCGGTGTAGGTAACGTAGAGATCTCCTCTCTCGTATAAATCGTACTATGAGAACTCCCCGCGGTCAATACAAACATCCGAAGGCCGTATTTCTCAATGAACCATAAAGCTACTTCCCTCTCAGATCCATACAAGCCGAATAAGTCCCGAAGAACGATAAACTCCTCATCATTCACCTTCAGCACATTCGCTAAGTACAAAGACTCCTCGATCAACTCCTTATCATAGTATCGCTGCCGAAGATTGATATCCAGCAAACGATAAGCGTCTTTCGGCGCAAAGGACGAGATCGCTTGTATCGTCTCCCGGGACTGGCGGGAACGCTGGGCTAGCGTACCGAAACAAATAGCGTCCGCTTTCTCCGCCAAATCAATGGCATCGGATGTAGGCGATATATGATCCCAAGCCACTCGCTCGTTAATCGTATACGTAGGAATCCCTTCTTGCAGCTCCACCTGAACGGTTCCCGTCGGGTAAGGCACTCTCTCGATCAAATGCCGGATATGATTCTTATCCAACTCATCAACGATCTCTGTACCCAACCCATCATTTCCGACAGCGCTGATAGCATATCCCTCAGCACCTAGGCAAGACGCATGATAGACAAAATTAATCGGGGCCCCCCCAGCCTTTTTCCCGGAAGGAAGCATATCCCATAATAATTCTCCAATCCCAACGACAATTGGTTTACGTCTTGATTCAGTCACCTGTTCCATGGTCTTTCTATTAAAAACAACTTTCGTACTTATCGACACCGCAAAAGTATATCATCGTTATAAATACAACGATAACTATAGCTACAAGATAAATCACACAAGTTACATAAAAGATTTATTTTCAAGGGACAATAACAGACGTTACCCGCATGTAACATCTGTACAAGCAGCATCCTTACAAAGACTCTATAAACTCGGTTGGCGTTATATTATAAACCGCTTTAAAGCATTTGGAGAAATAGGCCGGGGAACCGAATCCCGTGGCATAAGCAACCTCGCTAATCGTTCCGGATCGCTGCTTCAATAGGGCGGATGCCTTTTTCAAACGATAGTTACGCAAAAAGTCCGTAGGGGTAATCCCGGACAACTCCTTCACCTTTCGATATAAATGCACACGAGACAGGCCCAGTTTCTCACTGCCTTTCTCTATACTGAAATCGGGATCGCTATAATTCTCCTCTATCAAAGCGATAAACTTACGCATAAACAAATCATCCAGACTCTCTACCTTCCCTTTTGTCTCAATGGAAAGTCCCGCAGGCGATTGAGACTCTTTCAAGAAAACCTCTCGCAAACGATTACGTTCTTCCAACAATTTAATGATACGTAATTTCACGATCTCGATATTGAACGGTTTCTGGATATATTCATCCGCTCCCCCCTCAAATCCATACAAGCGTTGACTGTCATCCGAAAGAGCCGTAAGCAAGATTACCGGGATATGACTGAGGGCCATATCCGACTTAACCCGGCGGCAAAGCTCGAAGCCATTCATCTCCGGCATCATCACGTCACTGACGACCAGTGATACATTTTCCTTCAATAGAATATCCAAGGCCTTGGCACCATTCTCCGCTACAAGTACATTAAAATTCCCGGACAACTCATGCTGTAAATAAGCGCGAATATCCCAATCATCCTCAACGATCAAGATCATATAATCATATTTCTTATTCAACGTTTCTTGAACTTGGGATATATCCAAATGCGCGACACCAGAGGACGATTCTGTCGCATTCGACAGAAAGACACAAGATTCATCAAAATGAGATTTACCTTTCGGGATCTGAACGGTAAACACTGTCCGTTCGCCTTGCTCGCTTTCCACGTGGATAGAGCCTTTATGCATAAGGACGAACTCCCGTGTCAGATGCAGTCCGATACCCGTTCCCGGGGCATAGCTTTGCCCGCTTGTAAAAAAGCGCTCGAATACGGAGGCTAGGTTTTCCGGGGGAATACCCTCTCCATTATCTTCCACCGATAAGACAACCTCCGTCTCCTCCTCCCGCAAACGAATCGTAATCTTCCCCTGCTCCGGGGTAAACTTAAAAGCGTTCGAAAGCAAGTTCGTTAATATCTTCTCCATCTTGTCCGTATCCACCCAGACAAAAAGAGAATCCATTTCATGCAGGAAGGTATAATCGATCCGCTTGCTTTGTGCCAGATTACTAAAATAAGATTTCACCTCTTGGATTAAAAAGACCAAATCTATCTTAGTAACCCGCAATCCCATCTTATTATTCTCTATCTTCCGGAAATCCAGCAATTGGTCGATCACTCGTTTCAAGCGTTCCGCATTCTTCTTAACGATGCGGATATCGTCCGCGAAAGCGCCTGTCGGGGCATCTTGCGCCATCTTGTTCAGAGGCCCGAGAATCAAGGTTAAAGGAGTCTTTATCTCGTGAGATACATTTGTAAAGAACTGCAATTTTTGTGTCGTGACTTGCTCGATACGCTGGTTTGCTACCGAGAGTTCCTCTTTCTGTTGTTGTACCAAACGATTTTTCTCATTCAACAAATGATTCTTCTGGCGCACTTTACGATTAATATAAACCGTGTAAATAGCGGAACCACCCAACAAAAGCGCCAATATCAAGATAATAATCAAGGAACTATAAAGAAAGTTATATTTCGAGAGCAATTGCGACAAATTCGCACGCTGTTTCTCGATCTGGCGTTGATATTCTACCAACCGGTCTGATTGTAAATAAAGGGTACCGGCGTTGGTCTTATCGATCATAGCGGTGCTTAACGCATACTTTTTCGTATAAGCTTGTCCGCTTAAGATCTGCCATGCTACCTTAATAGCCACCCCACCACCTGTCGGATAATAAAAAGAGGCATCCAACTTACCCTGCGCAACCGCCTCCACGCCTAAGCCTCCTCCCAAGAGTCCATCCACGCCTATAAATTCCACGTGCCCCACCAGCGACGAATCTCGCTCCTCAATCGCCTCACGGGCCCCTAAGGCCATCATATCATTATGAGCGAAAACGATATCAACATCCTCTATGGAATCCAGCTTCAAGACTTCCTCATAGGCATTCTTCCTGTACCAATACCCATCCAACTCCCGGATCTTCACATTCGGATCAATAGACATCGCATCGACAAAGCCTTGATGCCTTTCTGTAGCGGAGGAAGAGCCTCTCCGTCCCCATATCTCTAAAATCGTTGTCTCCCCCTTGATCAAGGAGCTGATGTACATTCCGATCGAGCGACCGATCTCGTAATTATCCGCTCCAATATACGTCGTATATTCATCGCTATTAATTTTCCGGTCCAATATGATAGTGGGAATACCAGCCCTGTACGCCTCAACAGCGACAGGCGTAACAGGCTCGGTCTCATTCGACGATATAATCAGCAAATCCACCTTTTTCTTGATAAAACCTTTTATCTGGCTGATCTGAGTATCATTATCTTGAATGGCATCCATCACGACCAGCTCGATCTCCGGATGATTTAAAGCCTCCATTTCCATATCACGTATCATGGATTGACGCCAAATATCCGTCATCGAGCATTGAGATACACCGATGACATATTTCTTTTCTTTTTTACCGGGCGAACAGGCAAAGCAAAGAATAAGGGATAGCCAAAGCAGGATATAAAGCAGGTTTCCTTTCATGTGGTATATTTAATTCGATCGTTTATTCTACAAATATACGAAAACTATTCCGAAATTACCCCCAAACAAGTCAAGGTATCTTTTAACAACGGGGTAAATCTATGGATACCGATTTCATTCAAATGATCAGCGTCCCTATAGCAAGAATCAGGTAGCGATACAGCCGTATAATTCAAATAAAAGACCGTTTTATCATCCACGTATTCCCGAGCCAAAGAATCCGTCAATTCTCGATAACTCGGAGGAACCCGTTCCATATATTCCTTGGAGACAGGGGCATTGTACAAAACAAGAGACAGATCCCGCTTCTTGCATTCCTCTACGATTCGCCTCAACATCTCTTGTTGAAAAGAGGAGGGCGATAAAGGAGCGCCCTTATCATCATAATAATGACGATCGATAATAACGTCTAGTGTTCCCCCGGTCGCCCCTGTGAAAATACGCTCGATCACATTCCTTTTAATCTCAGCTACGCAATTCTTGAACGGGACGCCAAACTCATACGAATACATGACCTCCTTACGGGTAGCTGGTGAAACAGCCTCCTGTACCAAGGGTCGCAAATCCTCCCGTTCCTTCAGATGGGGATAAATAGACATATAGGCAGGAAACTCATCCTGATAGGAATCATCGGCCACGGTAAATGTGTGGTAGCCAAGACCCAATATCACGGTTTTCAAATGGGGAAGGTAAGGCGTTTTCAAGCATAAATCGATATAGGTATTGAAATAATTCTCACTGGATTTAGCGTCATTCCTCGATTTCCCCAGCATATCGGCGGATATCGAATGTAAAGGATGGGAATCGCCCAAAATCAATACCTCCACTTCCGGATCACTCTTGAGGCTGGGTACGCTTATATGAAAATAAGAGCGGATCAGCAGGCAACTAAGCAACCCTAAACATCCTACCACCCCTAAATACCGGAATATAGCTATAAAGAACCTTCTCATACTTATCAGAATTGAAAATAAATGAAACCTTGTGGATTACTGGCGTCGAAACCATAGATGATAATCAGCAATACCGTATAGATAACATACCGAACCGGAAGGCTCAGGTCCTCTATCATCAACCCATGCGCTTGTTTTCGGCCGATCCATTCCACGACGAACATAAGAGCCGTGAAAAAGAAACATTTCTTCAGCAGGAGTTGCCCGAATCCCAAGCCCACAAGTTGAGGAGCCGAGAATAACGAGACATTGAACATCCGCTCGAGATACACAGTCGCTTGAGATATATCTTCCGACCGGAACAGAATCCATCCCAATAAGACCAGTAGAAACGTAACTCCCATCTGTGTCAATTCCTTCACAGAGGGAAGGAAACTGTTTTCCGCCACGGAATCTCTATACCTCCTATTTTGACCCAACAATAACAATGGCAGAAACAACAATGCATGATACGCTCCCCATGCCACAAACGTCCAGTTAGCCCCGTGCCAGAACCCACTTACCAAGAAAATAACAAGGGTATTCCGGAAGCTCTTCCATTTCCCTGCCCGGCTTCCCCCTAGGGGTATATAGATATAATCCCGGAACCAAGTCGTCAAAGAGATATGCCAACGCCGCCAAAACTCCGCTATATCCCGGGAGAAATAAGGATACTTAAAGTTCTGCATAAGGTCTATGCCAAACAACCGGGCACAGCCGATCGCTATATCCGAGTATCCGGAAAAATCCCCGTAAATCTGTATCGTAAAGAAGAAAGCCCCCAGAAACAAGGTACTCCCATCCAACGTCTGGTAATTCTCAAACACACCGTTCACGAACAAAGCGCAGTTATCGGCAACCACCACTTTCTTGAAAAATCCCCAAAGCATCTGGCGTATACCATCCAACGCCAGATCACAATCGAAATTACGAGACCGGAGAAACTGAGGTAACAAATGGGTAGCCCGTTCTATCGGGCCCGCCACTAATTGGGGGAAGAAACTGATATAAGCGAAGAATGCCACAATATCATGAGTCGCCTTGATTTTACCTTGGTAAACATCAATCGTATAGCTCAAAGCCTGAAACGTATAAAAACTGATCCCGACAGGGAGCAAGATATTCAACGTCACGTAATCGGCATCCCAGCCCAATAGGTGAAGGAGATTTACCAAATTCTTGGTAAAAAAATCAAAGTACTTAAATACACCCAAGATCGAAAGGTTCAGTAAAATATTACTGGCACTTATCCACTTTTGGACCGACCGGTTGCCAGCGCATTTCTCCAAATAGACTCCACTCAAGTAACTGCATAACGACGTAAACAGGATCAGCAACAAAAAGCGCCAGTCCCACCATCCGTAGAACAGGTAACTAACAGCTACCACAAATAGATTTTGCCACCGCAAAGACTTGAAAACAAACCAGTAACCAAAGAAAAACAATGGCAGGAATATAAGGAACTCTATGGAATTAAATAACATAAATATTTAATTTTCAGACTCAAGAATATGTATCATCAAGGCGCAAAGATAAGGAATATCAAGCATTGACCAATAAATATTTCGTATATTCGTAGCTCAGAAATACAATAAGATACAGAGATGAAGATAATCAACGAACAATTACTCGACGAGACCCAGGCCAAAGCCTTGCAGTCTCCCCGCCTACGAATGAACTATAATTTCCATGAGAAATTGGATGATCCGATCAATCGGTTACTGAATGCCATGGAGCCCGGTACATATTTGCGTCCGCACCGGCACTTGAATCCGGCGAAAGACGAGATCTTCTTGCTGCTGCGTGGGAAGGTAGCGGTATTCTTGTTTGACGAGGAAGGGAATATCACGGAGAAAACGTTACTGAATCCAAAGGAAGGCGCTTATGGAGCGGAGATCAAGGCCGGGACATGGCACGGGCTTCTGGTACTGGAACCCGGATCGGTTATTTATGAGATAAAGCAAGGGCCGTTCGCGCCGCTAGCACCGGAGAACCTAGCGCCTTGGAGCCCCGAGGCGGAAGATGAGGAGGGAGTAAAGAGGTATCTGGAATGGCTCGAGAGCCAAATATGATCGATGATACTTTTAGTATAACAAGCTAGCGATCATCCTCGTATAACAAGAGCTATCCGAGGGTTTTAACAATGCCCATTCTAAAGTGTTTACGATGCCCATTATAAGGAACTTACAATGGGCATCGTTACCTCCTTATAATAGGCATTGTTATTATTTCTGGAAAACCTTCGTCGATTTAATCATCACGTCGTGTAAAGGACGATCGTTCTTATCCGTCTTTACCACGGAGATCTTCTCTACGATATCGAAGCCTTCCACTACCTCGCCAAAGATCGTTACCGAGCCATCCAGATGCGGAACGCCACCGATCGTCTTATAAATCTCACGCCGTTCGGCCGGGATCACTACCGGGCCTAATACCGCCAACGTATCTTCCACCAAGATGGACGCACGGGCATGTAACTCATTCTCCAAGGAATCGGCGGCCAAGGAAGGATCTTGCTTTTTCAGCTCATCCCGGAATTTATAGTACAACCAGTTGCGGCGGATCTCATTGATACGAGCCTCTTTCTCCGCAAGCTCCTTGTCGTCCAAGACTTTCCCTTGCACAAAACAGAACTGCGTACCGGCGGAAGCACGTTCCGGATTCACGGCATCGATCTCTTTCGCGTCGATCAAAGCGCCTTTCTTATTAAAATGATTGGGTAATATCTCAGCGGGAACGGTATAACCACCATCGCCATCCCCATACAAGGCACCCGGCTCATGTGCCTTACTCTCCGGATCACCACCTTGCACGACAAACTCCTTGATAACACGGTGAAAAAGCATGCCCTCATACTCGTTCGACTGACAGAGCTTGATGAAGTTATCCCGGTGAAGAGGCGTATCGTCGTATAGCAGGACGGTGACGTCTCCCATCGTCGTCTTGATTTTCACATATACGGGTTTATTCGGGTCCAAAGGCTTATCCCCACAAGCTACCAACGTGAGCAAGAGCAGGAACAGCGAGAAAATTTGTCGTTTCATACCTGTTTTATTTATCGGATTAAGTAGTTGCAAAACCGGTTATTCCTCCGCATAGATCAACATCTGGCAATTCTTGCAGTCGAAGCGCAAACGCAAGAGCGTTTCCTTATAGCGCAGGAAGTAAGGCTCCTTATAGGGAGACTTCTGCTTCTGGTAAGTAGGGCACCATCCCATACTGTACCGCAGGCAATGTTTCGTGAACATCAAAGGGACATCCTTCCGGGGAGACAACTCGAAAGCGTCTTCCACGGCAGTCACGCCATGCGCCTTATAAAAAGCGCCAGCCTTGCTATTGGAGACATTCCCTAAATAGGTCAGACACTTCTCGGGGAAAGGGGCTTCCGGAGTCTCGCCTACACACGGCTTAAACGGACGAGCCTCTTCCCTGCGGTAACGAATCCGCCGGGTAGAGATAAGCCTCTCCACCCCTAGCCTACGCATCTCGGCCAATAAAGAAGATGGGACAAACCAGTTATCGGACATCGCCACGATAACCTCCGTCGCCTCGAAAGGCGTGTTCCCCAACTTAGAGAGCTGGGTACGGATATTCTCCGCCTGATCCCGCCGGGCCGGTTCTTTCTCGAACGGCTTGGTGAGCATGATACGGGTTCCTGTCTCGTCTGTCATACTTAACGTGAAGCCAAAGGCGTTATCTTGAAATTCCATCCGGACAGAGAGTTTCCGCTCGGCGGATGGCTTGGATAGCAGTTTATCAAACTCTTGATCGAAATTCCGGTACAAAGGCATCTTCGGACGGATCGCCGGGCGATCCAGCGTAAAGATCCGGTTCGCCTCCACACGGTTTACCCGGAAGCCCTCCAACTCCCCTTTCTCGTTGAAGAAGGTAAGCCCGTCGCCATTATTCAATTGTTTCAGTCCGGCGATCGTGAAAGAGTTTCCTTTCAGTTCCTTCACCGTACCCACCGGTTCACCCAAGGACTTAGGCGTATCGAAGCTGGTGATATCCTTCGTGCGCTCCTTCCATAAGAAAGGCGTGAAACCCCGGTTGAAGCTTTTCTCCGCCACAGGCTGGAATGTGTAAGTGCTATGCCCGGCCGAGGCACGACGGTATTCCGGCCGACGGGCCAAGATAGCGTCCAGTTTCTTCCGGTACCAAGCCGTTACGTTCTTCACGTAAGATACATCCTTCAAACGACCCTCGATCTTCAAGGAAGAGACACCGGCATCCAGCAGCTCCTCCAAGTATTCGCCCCGGTTCATGTCCTTCAAGGATAAGAGATGCTTACCCGATACGATCTCCTTCCCCTCTGCGTCGATCAAGCTATAAGGCAGGCGGCAATACTGGGCGCATTCCCCCCGGTTGGCGCTTCGTCCGCTCAAGGCGGCACTCAAGTAACACTGGCCGCTATAGCTTACGCATAGCGCCCCGTGCACGAAGACCTCCAGAGGCACGGTCGTTCGCTCGGCGATCTCCCGTATCTGGTTCAGCGATAGCTCCCTCGCCAATACGACTTGCGTGAAACCTACCTCTTGCAAGAATCTCACCTTCTCCGACGTACGGTTATCCGTTTGCGTACTGGCGTGCAAGGGGATGGGTGGAAGGTCCAACTGGGTGATACCCATGTCTTGAACGATCAAGGCATCCGCCCCGGCCTCGTAAAGCTGCCAGATCATTTGCTCGGCCTCTGCCAGCTCCTCTTCTTTCAAGATAGTGTTCAAGGCCACGTAAATACGAGCCGAATAGAGATGGGCGTAATCGCAAAGCTGCCGTATATCGTCCAGCGTATTACCAGCGGCGGAACGGGCTCCGAACTTTGGGGCACCGATATACACGGCATCGGCGCCATGGTTAATCGCCTCCCTGCCGCAAATCAGATCCTTAGCGGGAGATAACAGTTCTATCGAACGGGGTTCTTTTCTCATTTACAAGCTTCCTAGTTTTTTAATATCTTCCCGGCGGAACGGGGTCTCTTGGTATACGTAATAGTTCAGCCAATTGGTGAACAGCAGGTTCGCGTGTCCCCGCCAACGTACCACCGGGCCTTGCGCCGGATCGTTATTCCGGTAATAATTACGAGGCTTGTTGATGGGCAATCCCTTCCCCAAATCACGCATATACTCATCATTCAGCGTATAGGGCGAATACTCGGAATGGCCGGTGATGAAGAATTCACGTCCGCCACGAGCCATCGCCATATAGACGCCGGATTCCTCACTCTCGGACAACAGGGTCAGCTCGGGCACCTTCATGATGTCCTCCCGGCGAATCTCGGTATGACGGCTATGAGGCACGAAGAACTCGTCATCGAACCCCCGGAAGATCGGAACAAACGGTTCCCGGAGCGAATGACGGAAGACGCCGAACATCTTGGCCGGCAAATCATATTTAGGCACCCCGTAGAAATGGTATAGCCCCGCTTGCGCCGCCCAGCAGATATACAGCGTGGAGGTAACATGCGTACGGGCCCAATCGAAGATCTGCGTGACCTCCTCCCAATAACTTACCTCCTCGAAAGGCATCTGCTCCACGGGAGCGCCCGTCACGATCATCCCGTCGTAGAAATCATCCGCCATCTCATCGAAATCCTTATAAAATTCCTGCATATGCTCGATGGGCGTATTCTTCGGCGTATGTCCCTTGATCTTCATGAAATCAAGTTCCACTTGCAGGGGTGTATTACTGAGGAGGCGAACCAAGTCCGTCTCGGTCGTTATCTTAAGGGGCATCAAATTCAATACGACTACCCGAAGGGGGCGGATATCCTGCTCCGACGCCCGCAAGGAATCCATCACGAAGATATGTTCCTTCTTCAGCAGCTCGATAGCCGGTAAGTTCTTTTGTAAATTTAATGGCATTTTCTATCTCTGATTATTATATGAGCGCAAAGATAATGAGAATTTTCTCATTATCGCTTATACTTCGCCACCATGATCACGGGGTTGTCCTCCTCGTGCATACCCGCGGCGATCTCCTTTAGCTTGCCTTTGAGGTGTCCTTCTTGATAGGCCTCGACAAGTTCGGGGGTATTTATCCGCCACGTGAAGGCGATCTCGTCGTTATTGAAGACCGTGAGGTCGAAAATCTCGTCCACGAGGTTGGCGATCGGTACCTCTTTCGTAAAATCATCGTTATAGAGGACATACTCGGATACTTCCTTGGTCTCCCTGTCGTACACCAAATCGGTTCTCATCAACCGATAGTAGGTATCCATCATCGCCAAGTTCAACTCTTTCTTTACGATCTGCATAAAACAATAGCGATCCGTAACCACACCCGGGAAAAGAAAGATCTCCGGGCTCATGGATTGAATAGAGGGAGTCCTTATGATAAAAGGCTTTAATCCCTCGGCGGACGAGTAGGTGTAGACCGTATCGCAAGATGGCTCCGTAAGTAGCCAACGATCCCCGTAAGGGACGATACAAGGGTTATTAACCATACCTATGCCCTTTTCGTCGAACAATACTTGCGATACCTTTTTCTCAAAAGGAATCTTAATCTCCTCTACCACGCTCCCGTCTCGCTTGGATACTATCAAGAATATATTCCTAGGCTCAAGATCCTGATGATCTCTATTGAAATTACGCCCGCTACTAGCGTCTTGGCAGATGAAATGATCTCCACCAAAATTGAATATTGGTTTATAATAGACCCATGATTTCGTATCCTCATCTTCGCCCTCCTTGAACGTAAAACTTCGTTTAAAATTCCCGGATAGGTCATAAGTCACCACCTTTCTTTGCTGCACATTACCTACAAACATCTCTCCTTTCTCATCGTCCAGATAGATACCATTCGTAGCGGAATATTCCTCATTTCCCTGCCCCCTTCGGTTAATCTTTCGTACGGCTTTTCCTTTCCGGTCATAAATAAAGATGTCGCCATCGACAGCCCACATATTCCGTACGATCATCACATCCTTCCCGATCGCCTGCAACCAGCCTAGCGTCACGAACTCGTCCGTAGTCTCCAACGGAATATATTCCACGTCAAAAAGATCTTGCAAGATCAGTTCCTTTTGGGGATAATCTTTCGATACGTCCACCACGATAATATCCTCTTTCTCTTGGGTAGAGGAGATACCGCAACCAACCATACCTCCCGTTAATAAAAACATTCCCGCCTCTATCAAGCTCTGTCTCATAATAGTCTTTTCTTTTAGTTTAAATTTAAGGATAAAGGCAAATAATATTCACCTTGCGCAATATAGGGAATTTTTAATGGCTACGCAAAGATTTGTTCGAAAAACTCGTAAATATCTGACTATTTAATGGTTATTATATAATAAAACCAATGGAACCCATCCTATAACTCAATGGGATCTTGTTCGTATTCCATTGAGTTATAGGATGGGTTCCATTGGTTTATAGATTGAATCCATATATCTGCTTTAGGTATAAGGATTAGAACCCTCCCCCTAGCGCCTTATACAGGTACACCACCGACAGCAACTCATCCAGCACGGCATTGTTCAAGCCGATCTGAGCGTCAAACAAACCACGTTGGGCATCCAATACGTCCATGTAACTAATCACCCCGTTGATGTATTGCAGTTGGGCAAGTTCCAGATACTTGCGGGCAGAGGCTTCCAGATTCATGCGGGAGGCACGGACTTCCTTTACCTTGCGAACGGTAATGATGGCGTTGTTCACTTCCTTGAAAGCGCCTAACACGCTCTTCTCGTAACTATATACCTCCTGCTCATAACGAGCCTTCGCCGCTTTCACTTTCGCCTTGTTCTTCCCCATGGCGAAGATCGGCTGCAACAGGCTTCCGGCGATAAAACCTGCCGGACTCTTCAAGATACCGCTTAACTCATCGCTCTCGAAACCGTAATTGCTTGTCAAACGGATCTTCGGGAATAAGTCCGTTTGTGCCACACCCACCTGAGCGTTCGCCGCCCGAAGCTTAAACTCCGCTTGACGCATATCCGGCCGGCGTTCCAGCAAAGAGGAAGGTAAGCCGATCGGCAAGGCATCCGGCAAGTGTTGGTCGCTCAGCGAGAGGCCACGGGGGATATCATCCGTATATTCGCCCAACAGCATGCTGAGGTCGCTTTCCTTGATCTTGATCTGACGCTCCAGCGAGGGGATCAAGGTCTCGGTACGGGCCAACTCCACTTGGGCTTGGTTGTAAGCCGTCTCGGAAGTAAGTCCGCCCTCATAGCGAAGTTTCGCCAAACGGACACCCTCACGACGTGCGTCCAAGGTTTGTTGTACGATCGACAACTCTTGGTCCAAGGCGCAAAGTTGATAATAATTGGCGGCTACCTCGGCGATGATAGTCAATCGCAAGGCACGCTGGCCCTCGACGGTCTGCATATAGGAAGCGATGGTAGCCTCGTTCGCCCAGCGGAGGTTGCCCCATAAATCCAATTCCCAAGATAAGGTCAGCTTCGCCCCGAACTCCGGATCGGGCTTCGGATCATCCCCTCCATAATTCAAGCGTTCCTTTTGGGCGTAGATATTCGCTCCCACCTCCGGCAGCATATTCGCAAAAGAGATCCGTTTGGCGGCGATCATCTCCTTCACCTTGGCGGCGGCGATCTTCATATCCTTATTATTATCCAGCGCCTTTTTGATCAAATCTTTCAAGGTCTCATCGGCGTAAAGGCTCTCCCAAGGGATATTCTCTACGGACGCCGTATCGGTCGTATCCGTATAAGCCTCGATCCGGTCCGGCAGGTTCAACTCCGGACGTGCGTAACGCTTTCCGATCTTGCAGGAAGAGAACGCCAGCATAGAAACGACACACACCACGGTTACCACTTCTTTCTTTTGAGCGATACGTTCCATCCGCATCTTTCCCTTTATCTTATAGATCAAGACGAAGAAGAAGGGAACCAACACGATGCCTACCGTAATCGCCACCAGCATACCGAAGAACACGCCCGTACCGATACTATGGCGGGAAGCCGAGCCCGGCCCACTGGCCAACACCATCGGAAGCATACCCAGCACGAAGGCCAACGAGGTCATCAATATCGGTCGGAAACGCATCTGGGCGGCATGGATAGCGGCTTTCACCACATCTACCCCGTTATCTACCTGAACCTTGGCGAACTCGACGATCAGGATAGCGTTCTTCGCCGCCAAACCGATCAGGGTTACCAGACCGATCTGGAAATAGATATCGTTCTCCAAACCCGTCGCCCAGATACCCAAGTAGGCACCCAACGTGGCGACCGGCAAGGAAAGCAATACGGCGATCGGCACGATCCAGCTCTCATACTGAGCCGCCAAGAACAAGAAGACAAACAAGAATACCAACGCCAAGACAAATCCCGTCTGCCCGCCGGCCTGTTTCTCCTGATAGGAAAGACCGCTCCACTCCAGACCGATATTCTCGGGCAGATGCTCCCTAGCGATCCGTTCCATCGCCGCCATCGCCTCGCCCGTACTATATCCCGGGGCGGCTACGGCGTTGATCGAGGCCGTGGTGAACATATTGAAACGCTTGATCGTTCCCGGGCCGGTCGTATATTGGGTCGTGCCCAAGGCGGTCAAAGGGACCATCGCCCCGTCCTTGCTGCGAACGAAGAACAAGTCCAGATTATCCCGGGTAGCCCGGTAAGGCGCCTCCGCTTGGATATAGACACGGTAAATGCGGTTGAACATATTGAAGTCGTTCACGTACACGGAGCCAAGATAAGCCTTCATGGTCGAGAAGATATCGGACAAGGGGATGCCGAGGAACTTCGCCCGGTCACGATCCACGTCGAAATACAACTGCGGGATCTCGCTCTGCATGGCGGAAGACACGCCTTGAAGCTCCGGCGCCCGGGAGGCGTAATACAGGAAGGTATCCGTGGCGCTTACCAGATTATCCCAGCTAGCGTCTCCCCTAGCCTCCAACTGCATCTCCAAGCCACCGCTCTCGCCCAAGCCCGGGATGACCGGCGGACGGTTCACGTACGACTTAGCCTCGGGGTAATAATAGAATTCCCGGCGGGCATCGGCCATCACGTCCTCTACCTTCATGCCGGAGGATTTACGCTCTTCCCACGGTTTCAGGATCACCGTTAGCGTGGCACGCCCTTGGTTCGTACCGACACGGGGACTACTACCGGTTACGTTCTGCACGTAGGCCACGGCCGGATGCTGGTCGAGGAACTCGATCGCACGGTCTGTCACGGCACGTGTACGCTCCAAGGTAGTCCCCTCGGGCATCTCCAGCTCTACGGTGAAGAACCCTTGATCCTCCTCCGGGATAAAGCTGGTAGGCAACACCCGGTTCAAGACGAAGATAGCCACCAGCACCATCCCGAACCCTGCCAAGATACGGCGGGGATTAGCGATGGAGATACGCAACAACTTCGTATATTTCTTATTCCCCTTCGCCAACCACAGATTGATCTTACGGAAGACAAACGGTTTCTTCCTATGAGACGGCCGCAAGATGATGGCGCACATCGCCGGACTCAACGTCAAGGCCACTACCGTGGACAACAACACAGAAACCACGATCGTAACGGAGAACTGACGGTATAACTGCCCCGTGATACCTCCCAAGAAACTCACCGGCACGAACACGGCGGCCAATACCATGGAGGTAGCGATCAAGGCACCGGATAATTCCCGCATCGCCTTATGCGTAGCCTCACGGGCGGTCACACGTTCCTCGGCCATGATACGCTCCACGTTCTCCACCACCACGATAGCGTCGTCCACCACGATACCGATCGCCAAGATCAATCCCAGCAAGGTAAGCATATTCAGCGAGAAGCCGAAGATCAACATGAAACCGAACGTACCGATCAAGGAGATCGGGACGGCGATCGTCGGGATCAAGGCCGCACGCCAGTTCTGCAACGAGAGGAACACCACGAGGACTACCAAGAAGAGGGCCTCGAACAAGGTCTTATACACCTCGTGCACCGATTGGGAGATATACTCCGTCATATCGAACGGGAAATTATACGCCAAGCCTTCCGGGAAGTTCTTGCTGATCTCCTTCATCGCCTCTTTCACCTTCGTGGCGACCTCCAGCGCGTTCGCTCCCGGCAACATATAGATACCCAAGATAGCGGCGTTCTTCCCGTTGATCCCACTCTCCGTAGAATACGAGGAAGCCTCCAGCGATACCCGGGCCACGTCGCTCATCCGGACGATCGAGCCATCCGGGTTCGCCCGCACCACGATATCCTCGAACTCCTTCACGGTGGACAAACGTCCCGGGGCCGTGATAGGCAAGGTGACATCCACGTCCAGCACGGGCTGCTTACCCAGCTCGCCCGCCGCCGATTCCCGGTTCTGGTCTTTCAAGGCATCCTGCAAGTCCTTTACCGTCAATCCCATATTGGCCAACCGATCCGGATACACCCAGATCTGCATGCCGTAATAACGGCTACCGATATTCGATACACGGCCTACGCCCGGGATACGGCGCAATACGTCCAACACGTTGATCGTGGCGAAGTTACTCAGATAGATCTCGTCGAACTTCGGATCGTCGGACATCAAGCTCAAGGTCATCAACTGGCTGGGCGCCTGCTTCTCGATCGTGATACCATTCTGGATCACCTCGGCGGGCAAACGGCTCTCGGCCAGTTTCACACGGTTCTGGATCTCGACAGCCGCCAAGTCTGCGTCGGCGGATACATCGAAGGTCACCGTAATATTCAAGCTACCCGAGTTCGAGCTACTACTTTGCATATAGATCATACCCGGCGTACCGTTCAGCTCCTGCTCGATCGGGGTAGCGACCGCTTGAGACACCGTCAAGGCGCTCGCTCCCGGATACGTGGCGCTGATCTTCACCACAGGGGGCGTAATCTGCGGATACTGGTCCACAGGCAACAATGCCAGTCCGATGATTCCGACAATCACGATCAGTATCGATAAGACGGTCGAAAAGACAGGACGGTCTATAAAGAATCCCGGTTTCATTGTTCTTCCTCCTCTCTAAGCGCTTGGATAGCCTTCTCGTCGCCGGCCTCTACCGCATGTACCTTCACGCCCGGCACCAATTTATGATAACCTTCTACCACTACTCGCTCGTTCTCGCCCAAGCCCCGTTCGATCACGACCTTGTTGCCGATCTCCGGGCCGGTCTGCACGAAACGCTTCTCGGCGATATCGTCCCTACGGATGATATAGATGAACGCACCTCCTTTCTCGATCGAGAGGGCTTTCCGGGGAACGACGATCGAACGCTCACGGACATCCAGCAGGAGCTTCACCTTCGTAAACTGTCCGGGCAATAGTTTCTGGTTCGGGTTGGATAGTTCCGCACGAACGCCAAACGTACCGGTCTTCGGGTCCACCAGCGGGTCGGCGAAG